>Ga0247720_100320_pt1 | contig 19917 bp, 14 predicted proteins | sample MSEWel2015_12_15_FD_189078 | JGI IMG/M metagenome (GOLD analysis project Ga0247720, IMG submission 189078) | Subsurface sediment microbial communities from gas well in West Virginia, United States - MSEEL Well Study Marcellus 3H_2015_12_15 | ecosystem: Environmental > Terrestrial > Deep...
TTACGAGCATGACCGCCCAAGACCTGGCGGGCATCGGCATCACTGATTCCCCGGAAGTCCAGGTATCGCGCCTGGCAACCCTCACCAAAAACTGCGGCCTGGACGGCGTCGTCTGCTCCGCGCAGGAGGCACCGAAACTCAAAGCCGAGCAGGGCGCCGACTTCAAGCTGATCACACCGGGTATCCGTCCGCTGTCTGCCGATAAGGGCGACCAGCAACGCATCATGACCCCCACAGATGCCCTCAAAGCCGGTTCCGATTACCTGGTGATTGGCCGCCCGATTACTCAGGCGTCTGACCCGTTGGCGGCCTTGGAGGCTATTCACTCCGAGGTGATCGGACTCTAGCCCTATCCGGCCCTTGAGTCCTGACCTAGCCTTTGAATAATGGTGGCAGGGACAGCTGGCAGGGCTTTCCAAAACACGCTACAAGCACGTCCGTGTGCGCTTGTTTCGGGCCGTCCATGGCCCTTTACAGTTTTGGAAAGCCCTGCCAGCTGTTCCGTTCAGACCTTTCAATTGCCCGCCTTTTCCTGAAAAACAAAGGCGGGTGTAGGTCGGATTAGCGCAGCGTAATCCGACGGGGCTATTGCGAAACTGGGATTCAACCGATTTGTCGGATTACGCTGCGCTAATCCGACCTACATTTCTGTGCAAATCCAAGTTGCATATCCTTAGGTACCTTGCGGAAACTCAGCAAATATCTCGTGAGTATATCTTTGAACTCTGGATCGGTGGTGTGGGGTCGCCCTCCCAAAAATGTCTGTGGCCATGGATGGCCACAGTCAAGCGCACATGGATGTGCTCGTAGCGGTTTTTGGGAGGGCGACCCCACACCACCAGCCCCCGAATGCAGCAGGCTAGGGCAGGAATATGCATCACCACCTAAGATGTGGCTAAAAACGTAATGCAAAAAAAGAAGGCAATAAAAAACCCGCTAACTCAAAGAATTAGCGGGCTTTCAGAATAGTGGCTCCCCGAGCTGGGCTCGAACCAGCGACAAACGGATTAACAGTCCGTTGCTCTACCAACTGAGCTATCGGGGAACGTCGTCGTGTGACGAGGCGCGTATATTAAGTTGGCAATACCGCCCCGTCAACCCCTGGCCAGAACTTTTTAGCCAAGCGCTTTCTGCAGACGCTCGATGGCCTTATGCAGGTTATCCATGCTGGTCGCGAAGCTCAGACGCATATGGCCCGGGCATCCGAATGCGGAGCCTGGAACCAGTGCAACGCCAGCTTCAGTCAGCAGTTTCTCGGCGAATTCAACGTCGGTGCTGACGCTGGAATCGGCGTCGATGGCTCCCTGGAAGCTGGGGAACACGTAGAAGGTACCGTCGCCGTTCAGGCACTCAACGCCCGGCAGTTTGTTCAGGGCTTCTACCAGCCAGTCGTGGCGTTCCTTGAAGGCCTTGACCATCTCACCTACGCAGGCCTGGTCGCCATCAAGCGCAGCCTGTGCCGCCGCCTGGGAGATCGAGGCCGGGTTGGAGGTACTCTGGGACTGGATCTTTTTCATGGCGCCGATGATTTTCGCCGGGCCAGCCGCGTAGCCGATACGCCATCCAGTCATGGAGTAGGCTTTGGATACGCCATTCAGTACGAACGTACGGTCATACAGCTCGGGCGTTGCGTTCAGGATGTTGCAGAACGGCTTGCCGGTCCACAGGATCGGCTCGTACATGTCGTCGGTGGCGATCATGATGTTCGGGTGCTTCTTCAGCACCTCGCCGATGGCCTGCAGCTCTTCCAGGGTGTAGGCCATGCCGCTCGGGTTCGAGGGACTGTTGATCACGAACAGACGGGTGCGCTCGGTAATGGCGTTTTCCAGCTGTTCCGGCGTGATCTTGAAGCGGGTCTTGGCACCGGTTTCGATAATGACCGGTTTGCCTTCGGCCACCAGCACCATATCCGGGTAGGAAACCCAGTAGGGTGCGGGGATGATGGCTTCGTCACCCGGGTTCAGTGTGGCAAGTGCGAGGTTGAAAAAGCTCTGTTTGCCACCACTGCTTACCAGTATCTGGTTGGCTTCGTAATCCAGGCCGTTGTCCCGTTTGAACTTCGCGATAATCGCTTTTTTCAGGGCCGGCGTACCATCAACGGCGGTGTACTTGGTCTGGCCGTTATTGATGGCTTCAATGGCTGCCTGTTTGATGTGATCGGGGGTGTCGAAGTCCGGCTCGCCGGCACCGAGGCCAATGATATCCTGGCCGGCTGCGCGGAGTTCCGCGGCCTTGTTGGTGACTGCGAGGGTGGGAGAGGGCTTGATAGCCTGTACTCGGCTGGAAAGTTGAAGGTCCAAACTTGCGCTCCTTAAAGCTGCGTCTGATAGGGCTGCGACCGCCGGGTGCCAGAGCTGCTGGCTGATTTTCGCCCAGCCGTCGATCGCACTGATGGTATCATGAAGCCAGTGTATCGCTAAATTTCTCGAATGGTAGGGGCTGTTTCGCTCCTGCATCGGTTTTTTCGGAGGTTTCCGCCAGTTATGGCCAGTAATCAGGCAAGCGTTTTCGCCAGGGAAGGTGCGTTCAAAGTGGATTCACCGTTCCAGCCAGCGGGCGATCAGCCCAAGGCCATCGAGGGGCTGGTGGATGGCATTCATTCCGGTCTGGCGCACCAGACGTTGCTGGGGGTGACCGGCTCCGGTAAGACGTTCACCATTGCCAATGTGATTCAGGAGGTTCAGCGGCCAACCATCATCATGGCCCACAACAAGACCCTGGCCGCGCAGTTGTATGGCGAGTTTCGCGAATTCTTTCCGGACAACGCGGTGGAGTACTTTGTCTCCTACTACGATTACTACCAGCCGGAGGCCTACGTGCCGTCCTCTGATACGTTTATCGAGAAGGATGCCTCCATCAACGAGCACATCGAGCAGATGCGGCTTTCTGCCACCAAGGCCCTTCTGGAAAGGCCGGACGCGATCATCGTGGCGACGGTATCATCGATCTATGGCCTTGGTGATCCCCAATCCTATCTGAAGATGATGTTGCATCTGGACCGGGGTGACCAGATCGATCAGCGGTTTATCCTGCGTCGTCTGGCCGAGTTGCAGTACACCCGCAACGACATCGAGTTTCACCGGGCCAACTATCGGGTTCGGGGTGATGTAATCGACGTGTTTCCGGCGGAGTCCGAAAAGGAGGCCATCCGGATTGAGTTGTTCGATGACGAGGTGGAAAACCTCAGTTATTTCGATCCGCTGACCGGTGAAGTTCTACGGCGGGTTCCCCGGGTGACGATCTATCCGAAGTCACATTACGTGACCCCGCGTCAGACGGTGCTTGACGCCATTGAGCACATCAAGGTGGAACTGGATGACAGGCTGCAGCAGCTGCGGGACAACAATCGTCTGGTGGAAGCCCAGCGACTGGAAGAGCGCACCCGGTACGACATCGAAATGATGCTGGAGCTGGGTTATTGCAATGGCATCGAGAACTACTCGCGCTACCTCTCTGGCCGCCGCCCGGGGGAGGCGCCACCGACCCTGTTTGATTACCTGCCGCCCAACGCATTACTGGTGGTGGACGAGTCCCATGTGACCATTCCCCAGATCGGTGCCATGTACAAGGGCGACCGGTCCCGGAAGGAAACCCTGGTGGAGTACGGGTTCCGGCTGCCGTCGGCGCTGGATAACCGGCCGATGCGATTCGAGGAGTGGGAACGCATTGCTCCGCAGATGATCTTTGTGTCGGCAACGCCGGGCAACTATGAGGCTGAACATGCCGGCCAGGTTGTCGAGCAGGTGGTGCGGCCTACCGGGTTGCTGGATCCTGAAATCGAGGTTCGGCCGGCTTCCACCCAGGTGGATGATCTGCTGTCCGAAATCCACACCCGGGTGAAGGTGAAGGAACGGGTTCTTGTCACCACCCTTACCAAGCGGATGGCGGAGGACCTGACGGACTTCATGATGGAGCACGACATCAAGGTCCGGTATCTGCACTCGGACATCGACACCGTGGAGCGGGTGGAAATTATCCGGGATCTTCGGCGGGGCGAGTTTGATGTGCTGGTGGGTATCAACCTGTTGCGGGAAGGGCTGGACATGCCCGAGGTGTCGCTGGTTGCCATTCTGGATGCGGACAAGGAAGGTTTCCTGCGTTCCGAGCGTTCGCTGATCCAGACCATGGGTCGTGCGGCGCGGAATCTGCACGGCAAGGCCATCCTCTACGGCGACCGGATGACCGGTTCAATGCAGCGGGCCATTGATGAGACCGAGCGCCGTCGTGCCAAGCAGGAAGCCCACAACCTGGAACACGGTATTACGCCCCAGGGGCTGAACAAGAAGATTGCTGACATCATGGAAGGGGCCGGCGGTGGTGGCCGCGGACGTCGTAAAGCGGAGCGCCCGGGCCAGAAGGCGGCCGAAGAGGCGGAGCACTACCGGGCCAAGGTGGGCAATCGGTCTCCCGAGGAAGTCCTCAAGGAAGTGTCGCGTCTGGAAGACGAGATGTACAAGGCCGCTTCCGAGCTGGATTTCGAGACTGCTGCACGGCTTCGGGACGATATCCACGAATTGAAAGAGGCGGCGCTGCGGACAGGTTAGTCTGGATTTGACTTACGTAGCCGGCGGTTTGTGGAGTATCGCCGGGCTGGTGACCCTTTGCAAAACACGCCCGTGAATACGTCCCTGTAGGGCTCGGTCGCGCCATCCCTGGCGCTCCACGGTTTTGCAAAGGGTCACCAGCCCGGCTCTATTCAGCCCAGGCGTTATCGCTTGGGCCCTACAATCACTGCTGCCTGCAGCGGCTGGTTTCTTCCGTATCGGGAAATCTGGCTGAATACCCGTTTGTCGACGGGCAGGTATTGCTTGTCAGCGACGGTTTCGCCGACTTCCACGTCAATTTCCGGGTCGTGGAGGTAGACGAACTGGTCGTCGATGGCACACACGGTTACCCAGTGTGGGACGCGGCTTCGGTTCAGTTGCCAGGTGCTGATCAGGATCACCGGAACCCGGCCCTCGTGTAGAGCCTCTGCCATGGCTTCCAGAGTGAGCGGGTCGTGGTGCAACTGGATGCCGGTCTGGCCGATGTCATGCAGAAAGCCCTCATGGACCAGTTCCAGGACCCGCTTTTTGTCCTCGCTTCTGACGGTGTCCTTGAACAGGGCACCCTCCATGCTGATCCAAGCACTGGCTTCAAAGCCCCGGTTCCAGGCGGCGAGTGCCAGGCCGTGGGGGCCGCAGCCGCCGTGGCCGGCGAGCATGAAGATGGTGGTCGCCTCCCGCCATAGTCTCAGTTCTTCCAGCGTCGTCAGCGGTTGCTGCTCATCCAGGGCGGCCATGGCCATGATCAGGGCGGCGGGGCCGCAGGAAAAATCCGTGGTCTGCGGATAATAGGGTACCGCGGGGAATTCCCGGGACGGCTCGTAGAACAGGATTCGTCGCTCAAAGCGCAGGGCATCGCCGTGATCTTCGTAGTAGTCCCGGTAGGTCCCGAACTGTCGGTAGCCCAGACGTTTGTAAAGGCTGATGGCGCCGCGGTTATCCTCACGTACTTCCAGTCTCATAAGGATGCGGCCTGCTTCCGCAGCTTCTGATTCGGCCTCCCGGACCAGCTTCTCACCTACGCCCTGGCCACGCACCGTAGGCGAAACAGCAATGGAGTAAATGCGGGCCAGCCGGGTGGCGGCGCTCATCAGAACCAGGCAATAGCCCACCAGTTCGCCGTCGTCTTCAGCGACGATCAGCCGGTCTCTGGGCATCTCCAGAAAACGCCGGAAGCTGCGCCGGGACAAACGGTCCTCGGTGAAACACCGGTTTTCAAGCAGAACCAGTGCGGCCAGGTCTTTGTTGGTGGCTTGTCGGAGCTGGAAATCAGGCATGCTGGGGTGGCCTTCAATAAAGCTATGAGGGCGTGCTGGTGGGCTTCCCGTATCCGGCTATTATGGTAGAGAGTCCTGTGTACGCAAAGCGGACAAGTATGCGTAAAAGCACGCATCATGCGCCGATTGTGCGGGTATTGGTACCGGCGTATTGTTGCGGCAAACAAAACAGGCAATAACCTTCAGGGAGGAACGCCTTTAATGTCCCGATTGCTCATTGTAGTGGACCGCGCCAAAGACTGGGCCCCGTATTACCCCAGTGAAGATGTGCTGACGTTCGACCAGTATCTTCAGTTCTCGGCGCCGCCGGCGAGCCGGGTACGGGTTATCAACCTGTGCCAGAGTGCCAAATATCTGAGCCGGGGCTATTACTGTTCATTGCTGGCGGAAGCCCGTGGCCATCATGTGGTGCCTTCGGTAATGACCCTTAACGATCTCAGTCGCAAGGGTCTGTTTTCCCTGGAGCTGGAAGAGCTGGATGCCAGTGTCATCAATTGGCTGGAAGCGGCCGGTTCGGCGATTGATCCGGCCAGTGATGAACGTGAAGCGACGCACGAGGTCAAAATCCGGACCTATTTTGGCCAATCCGAACACCCGGACCTGAAGCCGGTCGCGCGGGCTCTGTTCGAGCGCTTTCCCTGTCCGGTTCTCGAGATCGTTTTCAAGCGTCGTAAGCAATGGCAGATCGAGTCCATGAAACCGGCGGCGCCGGCCGATCTGGGTGAACACGAGCAGGATGTGTTTGCCGCGGCCCTGGATCGTTTCAGCAGCATGATCTGGCGCAAGCCCCGCACGCGCAGGCGCTACCGGTTTGATCTGGCTGTCCTTGTCAACCCGGATGAGGGGATGCCGCCAAGCGACAAGATTGCCCTCAAGCGGTTTGAGAAAGCCGGTCGAAAACTGGGAATCAATGTGGAACAGATCACCCGTCGGGATTACATGCGCCTGCCGGAGTACGACGGCCTGTTTATCCGGGAAACCACAGCCATTGACCATCATACCTACCGGTTTGCCCGCAAGGCCGATGCCGAGGGCATGGTGGTGATTGATGATCCGGTGTCGATTCTGAAGTGCACCAACAAGGTGTTTCTCGCGGATCTTCTGAAGAACAACAAGGTTCCAACGCCCAAGACACTGATTTTGTCCAAGGATCAGAAGGATGCCGTCGAACAGGTGATCACGGAACTGGGCTTCCCGGTGGTCATCAAGATTCCGGACGGGGCATTCTCCCGTGGCGTCACCAAGGCGGAAGATGAAAGGTCCCTGCGTGCGGGGCTCCGGGATCTGTTCAAGCAGTCTGCACTGGTGCTGGCTCAGGAGTATCTGTACACCGACTACGACTGGCGGATCGGGGTGCTTGGTGGCCGCGCAATATACGCCTGCAAGTACATGATGGTGAAAGGGCACTGGCAGATCTACCAGCACGGCGAATCGGCCAGTGAAAGCGGTGGCTTTGAAACCATGCCCACCTACGAAGTGCCAAGGAACGTCATACAGGCCGCCCTGAATGCCACCCGGCTGATCGGTAACGGGCTTTATGGTGTGGACATCAAACAATCCGGGAACCGGGTTGCGGTGATTGAGGTAAATGATAACCCCAGTATTGACGCCGGAGTTGAGGACAAATTCCTGGGTGGGGAGCTCTATACCCTGATCATGCAGGAGTTCCTGTCGCGGATGGAGGAAAACCGACGCCGATAGGGTGGTGCCCGGGGCTGCCTATCAGGGGCCGGAGACCCAGACCCGGATGCTGCCGAACCAGGGATAATCCGTTAAGTGGGCCCGGATATTGTTTGAAGTGAACACGGTTCCCGGCTCCGGTTCATCCATGAACAGCTCCAGATGCACCTTGTTCCGGAGGTAATGGAGACGGAGACGGCTGTGGTGGGGTAGCTCTCCGAGTTGCTTCGCCAGGGTGGCGCGGATGTCTTCCCTGGAGGGCAGGCCTTCTGAGGTGAGGGGCTGATCCTCATCATTCTCGGCATCAATGTGGAAATTGATGTACCGGATGTTATCCAGCGCGTCCCGCATGCCCGAAACCACCTGCATACCAATCTGATGGCCTTCAGAAACACTGATTTCGGGTCGGACCACCAGGTGAATATCCAGCAGGATGTCGTGGCCCATCCGGCGGCTGCGAAGTTCGTGAACATTGCGTACCCCGTTGGTATCCCGGGCAATACTCTTGAGCATTTCCGTGTCTTCCGGAGACAGCCCGGTATCCACCAGCTCCTTTACGCTGTCCCAGGTAAACTTCCAGCCAATGTGGATGATGATGCCGGCGATGACCACGGCGGCGAACACATCGAGCCACAACATGCCAAGCATTGCTCCGGCCGTGGAGACGACCACCACCACGGAAGAAAATGCATCGGTACGGCTGTGCCAGGCGTTGGCAATAATCAGATCCGAACGTATGGCCAGGCCGACGTGGCGGGTGTAGCGGTAGATCCATTCCTTGCTCACAACAGACGCAGCGGCGGCGACAAGAACCGGCCACCCGGGGCCCGTGTCTACGCCCCCTTCAATGAGTCGCAGGGTATTCTCCCAGGCCAGGGCGGCACCAACCGCAATCAGGATGCTGCCCAGAACCAGGGTGCCAAAGGTTTCGATTCTCTGATGGCCGTAGGGATGGTTGTCGTCCGGTTCCTGGCGGGAAACCTTCATCACCCCGAGAACCACGAGATCTGACGCGACATCAGTGAAGGAGTGGACTCCGTCCACCAGGAGTGCGTGGGAATGGAAAAGTGCACCACCAATGACTTTTATGACACCGAGAACGGCATCAAGAATCATTCCGATAATGGTCACCCGCGAAGCGGCCTTCATTTCAGTTGCCAGGTTCTCCCGATGTTGTTGTGCGGGAGAGGTGAGGTCTTGCATGGGGCACTCCGGATCAGATGATGCCAGTCAGTATAACGTTAATCAGGTCGGTTGTGGCAGATAGCCTTAAGACCCCGAATTCATATGATTTATGCACATCATTGCAGAACGGTGAACGGCTAACATTTTGTTCAGGTTTTGTCGATGGTGATGTGGCAGGTCTTTAAGGCTTTGAAAATAAAGGAAAAAATCACTGATCAAAAAATGATCAATCTGTAGATTGGCGCAGTTATCAAGGGATGGCCAACGTTGCCCTTCGCTTTTCAACAGGGTTATCCACAGATTCCGTGGAAAAGGTCACGAGACTGCCATGCTTCAGTCATTTAGCTATGATTTTGTTCTGTGCCGGGATGCTGTGGAAAACTTCCGGTATACTCCGGCCACTTGAACGAAGGGGGTTTTCCAGATGTACGGCCTTATCCGCAACCTGCTTTTTCGTCTTCCACCGGAGCAGGCTCACAATATTGCACTGAATGGTCTCGATTTTGCTAACCGAATGGGCGTTTTGAGCGCTTTTTCGCCAAAGATAGATTCATTGCCAGTGAAGGTTATGGGGCTGGATTTTCCGAACCCTGTAGGGCTGGCTGCGGGGCTCGACAAAAACGCAGACCATCTTGATTCCCTGGGCGCCCTGGGCTTCGGATTTATTGAAGTGGGGACGGTTACGCCGCTGGCGCAGCCCGGCAATCCGAAGCCACGTATGTTCAGGTTGCCCGAGCATCAGGCCATAATTAACCGGATGGGGTTTAATAACGAGGGTTTGGACCATCTTCTGGAGCGGGTGGATAACCGGCGCTACAGGGGTGTGCTTGGCATCAACGTGGGCAAGAACAAGGATACCCCCAACGACCAGTCGGAATCGGATTACCGGAAGGGCATATCGGCGGTCTACACGCGGGCTGACTACATCACCGTGAACGTGTCCTCGCCCAACACGCCCGGACTGCGGGATCTGCAGTTTGGTGATTCCCTGAAAGGGTTGTTGGAAGCCATCAAGGACGAACAACTCAAATGCGAGAAACAGCATGGCCGGTATGTGCCCGTGGCCGTGAAAATCGCCCCGGACATGGATGACGAGGGTATTCGCTTTGTCGCCGCCGCGCTGCGGGAAACCGGTCTGGATGGGGTGGTCGCGACCAATACCACGATCAGTCGTGATGCGGTGGCGGGCCATACCCATTCAGATGAAGCTGGTGGTCTCAGCGGTGCGCCGGTTCGGGAGGCGTCGCTCAGGGTCATAAAAGGGCTCTACGCCGAGCTGGGGGAGTCACTGCCAATTATCGGTGTGGGTGGCATTACCGACGGCGAGAGTGCAGCAGAGAAAGTCCGGGCCGGTGCCAAACTTGTCCAGATCTACACCGGGTTTATATACCGCGGGCCCGAGCTGATTAAAGAGGCGGTTGAGGCGATCCGGCGGGTAAAGTGATCTGCGGGGCCCAGAATGAAGGTGGGCCCGCTTAGCGGGCCCTTGCGGGGAATGAACCCCGTGGCGCTTCATCGCATGGTATGGGGCGGGAGGCCCCATTTGGGTTGCTCTGATTACTGCGTCAAATTGTGTAGAAAAAGATCAGATTAAGATTCGGGGTTAGTTCAGGCGTCACGCCGTCGTGACGTTGGCCAGTTTGTGGATGCCGGATACGCCGGTCATGCCCTCCCATTGATCTGTACGGCCTTCTCGCCACCCGTTGAGCCATTCCTGGCGGACTTCCGCCTGTTCGATCGGGCAGCTGTCTTTGGATTTACCGGACACGCCAGCGAGATAACCCCGCTTGAATGCACGAGCGTACATGTCTCTTTTCTGTCTTTTCATGCCGTTCCTCACTGATGGATTAACAGAACAAGCGTGTACACATCTGCAGTGGCAGTGACGAGTGTTATCCACTCCGGGATAACCCACTATTGTCAGCTCAAGCCAGAGCAGTCAGGATCCTGTTAACGGAAGGTTTATGACCTTCCGGAACGACGCGTCACCTACAAGGTAAGTCGAACTTTGCACGGATGTACACTAATTATTTCATCTATGTGACGCTTTTTTTATAGTTATGTGAACTAAAGAATTTCCGCCAGTTTCGGAACAGCCGGTATTCCGGAAACTTACCAACAGTCGTCCATGAACCAGGAGTTGAACTTGTCCAAATCTGTATTTTTCGTAACCTGCCCGAAGGGAGTGGAATACCTGCTGGCGGACGAGCTCAGCACTTTTGGCCTGGATACCGTCCGCAATGCGCCGGCCGGAGTCTGGGTGGAGGGGTCTCTGGAGGCTGGTTACCGCGCCTGCCTGTGGTCGCGCCTGGCCAACCGCTTGATCCTTCATATTGATGAAGTGGATGCCAATAGCGGCGATCAGCTCTATGACGGCGTTGTGCACATGGACTGGCAGCAGCATATCCCGGTGCACGGCAGCTTCCGGGTGACGTTCCTCGGTCAGAACGAAGCCATCCGGAACACTCAATACGGAGCTCAACGGGTAAAGGACGGTATTGTCGACAGGTTTCAGGCCAACGGTGGCCCACGGCCTTCGGTGGATGCCAAGAATCCCGATGTGATTGTCTCGGCCCGCCTCAATCGTGGCCGGCTGTCACTGGGCATTGACCTGAGCGGTCACAGCCTGCACATGCGCGGCTATCGCACGGATAAAGGCATAGCACCTCTGAAAGAAAACCTGGCCGCGGCGCTGTTGATGCGCGCTGGCTGGCCGGAGATCGTTGCGGCTGGCGGTGATTTCGTGGACCCCATGTGTGGTTCCGGAACCCTGGTCATTGAAGCCGCCATGATGGCGCTGGACATGGCGCCCGGCCGTAAACAGGAACGGTTTGGCTTCGAGAAATGGCCGGGCCATCAGCCGGAACTCTGGCTGTCCTTGCGCCAGGAAGCGGAGCGCCGCGCCCATGAGGGCAAACAGGGGCGCATCCCGAGACTGGGGGGCTTTGATCAGGATAACCGGGTCATCGCGACGGCCTGGAAAAACATTCAGAGGGCTGGGCTGGAAAGTGTTGTCCACGTTGAGGTGGGTGCGGTTGACGTTCTGGAGCTGGAGGGCGACTGGTCGGACCAGGGGCTGGTGCTGACCAATCCGCCCTACGGCGAGCGGTTGAGTGAGCGCAGGGAGCTGGGCGCCTTGTACCAGGCCCTGGGCGACGCCGTGAAGCGCACGGTTCCGGGCTGGCGTCTCGGGGTGTTTACCGGTGCGCCGGAATTCGGTAAATCCATCGGTTTGCGGAGCTATAAGCAATATCGACTGTTCAACGGCAAGCTGCCCGCTCAGTTGCTGCTGTTCGAGATCAATGACGTCAGCGCCATGACACCTCGGGCGCCCGATATTCCCGGTGAGGTTACCCCTCGGATTGCCAACGAGGAACGTGCTGCCATGCTCCGCAACCGCCTCAGGAAAAATATGAAAACCATTGGCCAGTGGGCAAGAAAGCAGGGCATTGGTTGCTATCGTCTTTACGATGCGGATATGCCCGAGTTTGCCCTGGCGATCGATATCTATGAGGGGCGGGTTCACGTGCAGGAGTACGCAGCCCCGAAATCGGTGGACGAGCGCTCCGCCCGTGAACGTCTGGCCGAAGCTCTTGCGATCATTCCCGAAGCATTGGGTGTGGAGCGGGAAGAGATGGTGTGCAAGCAGCGCCAGCGCCAGACGGGTACCAGCCAGTATGAGAAGCAGGCCGCCAGTGGCGAGTTTTTCAAGGTCCACGAGTATGGCTGCGTACTGAAGGTGAACCTGAAGGATTACCTGGATACCGGTCTGTTTCTCGATCATCGACCGGTGCGGCACTGGATTCAGCAACACGCTGCAAGCCAGCGGTTTCTGAACCTTTTCTGCTATACCGGCGCGGCCACCGTTCATGCCGTGGTTGGCGGCGCCAGCCGCTCCCTGAGCCTGGATATGTCAAAGACCTACGTCGGCTGGGCCGAGGAAAATCTGGCCCTGAACGGCGCCGATCCGAAGAAGCACCGGGTCGAGCAGGCGGATTGTCTGGCCTGGCTGGCAGACCGGAAAACGGCGGACCAACGGTTTGATCTGATCTTCATGGATCCGCCGACCTTCTCGAATTCCGCCCGCATGGCCGGCGTTCTGGATATCCAGAAGGATCATCCGGCGCTGGTCAGGCAGGCCATGGCGCGCTTGAGTTCCGACGGCTTGCTGATTTTTTCCAACAATTTTCGACGGTTCAAGCTGGATGAGGCGCTGGAGGGCGAGTATGAGGTTGCCGAGGTGACCCGGGACACCCTGGATAAGGATTTTCAGCGCAACGCCCGGATCCATAGATGCTGGCACATTCGCCACAAGGCTTAACGGGTATCGAATAGTAGGTCGGATTAGCGAAGCGTAATCCGACAATCTGGTGATACCCAATGTCGGTGATGATTTGTCGGATTACGCTTCGCTAATCCGACCTACATTCAATCCGGGCCACTTCCTACATTCAATCCGGGCCACTTCCTACATTCAATCCGGGCCACTTGATGGTGCTGATGCTTTATCAGAACTCGTAGCGCACGCCACCGGAGAACTGGAAGGTGTTCGCATCTGTCCCGGTGTCTTTGAACAGCTTCCCGCCTTCAAACACCAGGAAAGTGTCTTCCATTACTTCAAAGTCGAGGCCGGCAATCCAGCTGACGCTGAAACCGCTGTCGGGGAACTCACCGTCGAGATCCAGGAATGGGTTGTTGCGATTATTCTCCGGATCGCTGATCTCGCCTTCACCCTGGATGTAGGAGAAGCCGAACTGGCCATAGAGGTTGGCGTAATTGGTGATGGGGTAGTGCAGGCCCATGTACCAGCTGGCGTAGTAGTCGACTGCCAGGGTGAGATCACTTTGTGGGACCTCGGCGTCCTTGAATCCGCCACCGGCCCGGAGCTCGGCGTGGAACAGGTCGGTTATGTGGCCGCCGACTACCAGTGTACCGCCGGTGCCCCAGGCGGTTTCGTTAGTGCGCTCACCGATTGAGCGATGATTGAAGGTGGTCGCCAACAGGCCGATGTAATGCTTGTCTGCCCTGGGCGTCTCCTGGGCCAGGGTGGCCTGGGAGGTCAATAGCAGGGCAGGGACCAGCGAGCTGATGAGAGGCGTTCGCACAACCTTGTTCATTGTTATCGGGCTTCCTGACGTAGGCGAATACGGCCAGATTCTGCCTTTTGTAACCGCTTGTTACGTCGACCCGTGTCACACTTCCCCTTGTCAGTCCGGCCTGTTGTTCAGTCCTCGTCAAACAGGCCTTCTTCGCGGGCCATCAGCAGCAGGGCGTAAACGCCGTTTTCGGGCAGCTGGGGTTCCAGGCTCTCCTCGAACAGAAGCTGGCGCCGACGATCTTCCAGGGTTTCGCTGTCCAGGCCAGTGATCAGCTCACTGATGGGGGCGATTTCGAACGGGGCCTCCTGGGCCACGGCAGTGAAGATCAGATCCACCAGAATCTCGTCCGGATCAAGGCCGTCCACGAAAACTGTCTGGTCCGGCAGGTCCTGGTGCAGTTCCCGGGCCAGCTCGATCAGGGGCACGCCCTGTTCTTCGAGGTAGAGAAGGTCGACATCGCCCAGATCACCGTCTTCCGGAAGCCAGTCATCGGAAGGGGCGATCACCACGGTTTTCATTCGGCCGTCTTCCAGCGACCAGGCCATGGCGGTCGGGAACAGGGCGTCATCGGTCTGGCAATACTCGATGTCGAGAAATCTCGGTGCAGGCACGTTGGGCTCCCGGTGGTGGTTGATTTGTGACCCGGTTATAGGGAATGTCCGTTGACCCAGTATGAGGCTTTTCGGCTTCATGCCATACTGTTGAAGCAATTATCTTTTAATCAGGGACATCATGGAACACGCTGAATTTAACAACGATTTATTGAAGTTTCTGAACACTTCCCCCACACCCTGGCATGCGGTCGAAACCATGAAGCAGCGTCTGACTGCGGCCGGGTTCAAGGAATTGGACGAACGGGAAGACTGGTCACTGGCCAGTAACCAGGGCTATTACGTTATCCGCAACGGCTCCTCGATCGTCGCCTTCCGTGCCGGCAGCAAGGATCTCTCCACCTCGGGCATCCGGATGGTGGGCGCCCACACCGACAGCCCCTGTCTGAAGGTCAAGCCAACGCCGGAGCTTCGCCGCAAGGGCTTCTTCCAGCTGGGTGTCGAGGTCTACGGCGGTGTTCTGCTTAACCCCTGGTTTGATCGGGATCTTTCCCTGGCCGGCCGGGTTACCGTGCTGGACGAGGACGGCAAGGTACGGGACACCCTGGTGGATTTTCGCAAGCCAATCGCGTTTATTCCCAGCCTCGCCATCCACCTGGACCGGGAAGCCAACAGCAACCGCACGGTAAACGCCCAGACCGACCTGCCGCCTGTTCTGATGCAGGTGCCGGAGAGTGACACGACCAGTTTCGTTGATCTCCTGTCCCGGCAGATCAAGTCCGAATCGGGCCTCAGTATCCGGAAGGTGCTCGGTTACGAGCTGAGTTTCTATGATGCCCAGGCAGCTTCTTTCGTGGGTTTGCGGGATGAATTCATTGCCTCTGCGCGGCTGGACAACCTGTTGAGCTGTTACATCGGCCTGCAGGCTCTGCTGAAAGCCTCTGGTGACGAGGCCGCGCTGTTGGTCTGTAACGACCACGAAGAGGTTGGTAGTATGTCGGCCGAGGGCGCCCAGGGGCCGTTCCTGACGGCGGTTCTGGACCGCTGGGCCGGCGCTGGCAAGGCTCGAGCCATCGCCCGTTCGATGATGGTGTCGGCGGACAACGCCCACGGCATTCATCCGAATTACATGGACAAGCATGACGAGAATCACGGGCCGATTCTGAACCAGGGGCCGGTGATCAAGGTTAACCACAACCAACGTTACGCCACCAACAGTCGCTCTGCTGCGGTATACCGCCACATCAGCGACGAGCTCGGGCTGCCGCACCAGACTTTCGTGGTTCGAAGCGATATGGGTTGTGGCAGTACTATCGGGCCGCTGACGGCGGGAAATCTGGGCGTAACCACACTGGATATTGGCGTGCCCCAGTTCGGAATGCACTCTATTCGGGAGCTGATTGGCACCGAGGATGGTTTCACGCTGTTCCGGGTGCTGACCGAATTCATGCAGCGTGAACAGATTTTCTGAGACCGGAAACGAAAAATGCCGCTGATTCATGAGAAACAGCGGCATTCCGGAATAAGTGGCTCCCCGAGCTGGGCTCGAACCAGCGACAAACGGATTAACAGTCCGTTGCTCTACCAACTGAGCTATCGGGGAACAGCATCAATTGGCGCGCATCTTAAGCGCTTTGGTATGCGGGGTCAACCCCCTGATATGAAAGGCTAAAAATTGTACGAAAGTCAGATACTCCAATACCGACCGCCGCTCTGGTTACGTAATGGGCATATCCAGTCTGTCTGGCCAACACTGTTCCGCCGGGTACCGATGGTGGAACCGGAGCCGGAAGTTCTTCCCACGCCGGACAATGATGAATTGCATCTTGACTGGTACCGGCAAGGAAGCAACCGGCTCGCGATTGTTTCCCATGGTCTGGAAGGGCACAGCCGCAGACCTTACGTGCTGGGGCTCACCCGGGCGTTGCTGCGCGAGGGGTGGGATGTTCTGGCCTGGAATTTCCGCTCCTGCGGCGGTGTGATGAATCGCCAGCCAAGGTTTTATCACAGTGGCGCCACAGAAGATCTGAGCCTGGTGGTAAATCACGGCTTGGTAAATGCCTATGACACTCTGTTTCTGTCCGGCTTCAGTATGGGGGGCAACCTGACGTTGCTTTACCTGGGCGAACAGGGAGAGCGGGTGGATAGCCGCATTTGCGGAGCGGTTACCTTTTCGGTGCCCTGTGATCTGGCTGGCAGTGCAGATATGCTGGCGCTGCCGAGCAGAAAGATTTATATGCAGCGGTTTCTGCGGGATCTGAAGGTTAAAATGCAGGAAAAGGCCCAGAAATTCCCTGATTTAATCGATGTCTCTGGTTTTGATTCAATCCGCAGTTTTCACCAGTTCGACGAGCGGTACACCGCACCCCTACATGGTTTCCGGGATGCCCGGGATTATTGGGCCCGATGTTCGGCACTCGGCAGGCTCCGGGATGTCCGGGTCCCGGCACTGATGTTGAACGCCGCAGACGATCCGTTTCTGTCACCCCGCTGTTTCCCGGAATCCCGGCGCGTGCTGGGTGCGCATGTTCGCCTGGAATCTCCTCGCTGGGGCGGGCATGTGGGATTTGTCGAGCATGCCCGTGACGGTTTTTACTGGTCCGAGCGTCGGGCGCTGGCTTTCCTGCAGACCACTGTCTGAACGGTCATCATTGAAGGGCTGGCTTGATCACTGGCCAGACATTTTCCAGCAACTTTGGCTGGGCCTTTTCCGTTGGATGAATCCCGTCATCCTGCATGAGCCCCTCCTGGTTGTAGATGCCCTCGAGAAAGAAGGGAACCAGGGCAACGTCATAACGGTCAGACAGCTTCGGGTAGATGTTGGCGAACATCTCGGTATATCTCGGGCCATAGTTCGGCGGTATCTGCATGCCGACCAGCACGGCTCGGGCACCTGACTCCTGAACCTGCTCTATCATGGAGCCGAGATTGGATTCGATTACATCAGGCGGGAAGCCGCGCAGACCATCATTGCCGCCGAGCTCGATAATGACGACCTCCGGGTCATTTTCCTCAAGCAGTTTTGGCAGTCTGCGGGCGCCGCCATCAGTGGTTTCTCCGCTGATGCTGGCGTTAATGACTTGCCAGTCTGCCAGCCCGTTGTTACTCAGCCGGTTACGCAATAACTGTACCCAGGCCGTGTCGGAAGGTACGCCATAAGCAGCGCTGAGACTGTCACCCAGAATAAGCATGGTGTTCTGGTTGGCCATTGCCGGCAGCGCCAGCAGAGTCGCCACGAGAAAAAGAATTGATCTGACGTACACCAATGCCGTATGCATAGACAGTTAAGACACCTTTACCAAGCGTTCAGAACCCAGGATCGGGAGATTTCGTGAATCAGATGACCAATGTTAACCCGGAAAGCCAGAGCCTCATGTTACGGGTCGAAAACCTGACTCACCGTGTCAGCGTTGAAACCGATACGCTCACGATCTTGCAGGGGGTCAACCTGGAAATCAATCGGGGAGAATCCGTAGCCATTGTCGGGCGCTCCGGGTCGGGCAAAACCACGTTGCTGGGGCTGCTGGCAGGTCTTGATACCCCAAGTGAAGGAACCGTTGAGCTGGATGGTTCGGTAATCAGCAAGCTCAGTGAGGATGAACGGGCCGGGCTCCGGGCCCGCCGGGTAGGTTTTGTCTTCCAGTCATTCCAGCTGCTGCCGGCGCTGACGGCACTCGAGAACGTGATGCTGCCACTGGAACTTGCCGGCATGGAATCGCCGCAGAAGCGTGCCCGGGAGCTGCTGGAGCGGGTGGGACTGGGTGAACGCCTGACCCACACTCCCAGGCAACTCTCCGGCGGTGAGCAACAACGGGTGGCCATTGCCAGGGCGTTCGCGTCCGAGCCCCTGATCCTGTTTGCCGATGAGCCCACAGGCAACCTCGATAATCGCACCGGTCAGGCGGTGTCCGACCTGCTGATGGCACTGAACCGGGAGCAGGGCACCACGCTGGTCATGGTCACCCATGATGAACATCTGGCGGCTCGCTGCAGTCGACAGTTCCACATTGAAGCCGGCGTTCTGACCGAACCGGAAGCGGCGCAGGAGATGGCGCACTGATGGCTGCAGCAAAAAAATTGATGTCTGTCCGCCGGGACTGGCGGGAACGGGATGTTCGGGTGGTCCTGTCGGCGCTGATCATTGCGGTGGCCACGGTTGCCACCATTGCCCTGTTTGCCAGCCAGCTGCAGCGTACCCTGGTGACGTCGGCCAGTTCCTTCCTTGCCGCGGATCGTCAGCTGGAAGCGGAAAATGGTCGTCCGGTCCCGCCGGCCTGGCTCGAGCAGGCAAGGGAGCTCGGCCTGGAAACCGGTCGCATGGTGGAGTTTTCCACCATGGTCTTCGGTGCTGGCAACTTCCAGCTGGTCTCGGTTAAGGCGGTTAGTAACGGCTATCCCCTGCGCGGAGACATCGAGATCCAGCGCAACCCGGAAGGGCCCAGGGTAATCGTGAACCAGGGGCCGTCGCCGGGGGAGGTCTGGATCAACCCGCGCCTGCTTCGCCTGCTGAAACTGGATATCGGTGACAGTCTGGAAGTGGGAAGCCGCAGCCTGACGGTGTCCAGCCTGTTGATTCGCGAGCCGGATGGAGGCTTCCGCCTGTCGGCACTGGCGCCGCGGGTGATGATGCATGTGGAGGATGTGGAATCGACCGGGGTGATTCAGGAAGGAAGCCGGGTTGAGTACGTCTACCTCTTCGCCGGCGAACCGACCGCACTTGAAGCCTACTACCAGTGGTTGCAGCCACGCCTGGGACCCAGCCATGAGTGGGAGGGAGTTCGCGATGGCGAAACCTTCTCCCGGTCGCTGGAGCGCGCCGAGCGCTTCCTGTTACTGGGTGGCAGCCTTGCTGTATTACTGGCTGCTGTCGCTGTTGCCGTGGCAAGCCGGCAATACGCATTGTCCCAGCGTGATACCGTGGCCCTTTTGAAAACCCTTGGCCTGAGTGGTGCCGGTATCGGCGGGCTTTATCTCCGGCGGCTGGCGCTCTGGGGTGTCGCCGGGGTGGTTGGTGGCCTGCTGGTTGCACTGCCGCTGTATTGGCTGTTGACCCGGATGCTGAGTGAGGTCCTGGCACGTCCCGTAGGTTTCGAGCTCGACCCTTCGGCACTGATGCCCGCCTTGCTGACGGCGCTGGTTTCGCTGTTTGCCTTTGCCTATCCCCCGGTGCGCCGGCTCAGACATGTGCCGGCCATGCGCGTGTTACGAAGCCAGCCGGGGGAAACCGGCCGTGAAGCGTTGCCGGATGTGATGGTCGCCATCGTGGCGGTGTTTGGCCTTGTCTGGATGTATGCCGGGGAACTGGCACTGGTGGTTTCTCTGTTGGGAGGACTTGCACTGCTGCTGGCGGCCCTTGGGCTGGTGGGTTGGTTACTGGTAGCCAGCCTCCGCCGGATCCGTGGGGGCGGCAATGCCTGGCGCCTGGCCCTGGTTGGTCTTTATCGCCACCGCAAAGCCAGTCTGTCCCAGATCGCAGTGTTTGCGATGACCCTGATGCTGGCAGCCACCCTGATTCTGGTCCGGACATCCTTGCTGGCGGACTGGCAGGCACAGTTGCCGAACGATGCGCCCAATCATTTTC
>Ga0247720_100321_pt1 | contig 19849 bp, 18 predicted proteins | sample MSEWel2015_12_15_FD_189078 | JGI IMG/M metagenome (GOLD analysis project Ga0247720, IMG submission 189078) | Subsurface sediment microbial communities from gas well in West Virginia, United States - MSEEL Well Study Marcellus 3H_2015_12_15 | ecosystem: Environmental > Terrestrial > Deep...
TATTCCTCCTTTATTACCGGACAATGATCAGCAGGTTTTTCAAATCTTGAGTATTCACCAATCGGTTTGTTGGTGAGAGGAGCAAAAATTATACCAGCATTCGAGAGGGGGGTGAAGGGGGGAGGGTGGCAGGAGGCAGTTGTCATAAAGTTGCGTCAAGACTAATTATTTTTTCGATTCATTCTTTTTGGGGGCAGCGGGCAGGTTTGGCGGAAAAGTTCGGGGTAATTATTTATATTTTAAAATGTAAACAGTCTACATTAGTAGACAAAAGGGTGAACGGTAATTTACATGGTTCTAAGGTTTTACCGGCCAGAGCAAAAGGCAGGCCTGTGAGTTTTATGTGCCCTGCAGGAAATCAGGTTTTGCCGGAGGGCAGGTGGCGGCCCCAGGCCAGGTAGAGGGCCAGACCGATACCAAAGAAAGCGGTGGAGAACAGGCCCCAGGCAATGATCTCACCCAGCGGCTTGCCCCGCCGGCGGGCATCCCACATCACCCACAGGCCGTTGGCCAGCATTAAGGAAAGCAGTATCCAGTTAATAACCAGCGCAAGCTTGGTGGACACAGTTTTCTTCCTTTCAGATAACGTCCCAGCGGGGACAGCGGGCCCCCCAGCGGCCTATGACCCTGTCCCCCTCATAAATCTCGGCAATTTCACAGGAGTTGGGGCAGCCGTCGCACTCAAAGCTCCTGGTATGGTAGGGGATTTCCGAGATGCCAAAACCTTTAAATGAGGTCTGACCGGTTCCGGCTACCTTCTCGGCAGCCAGCTGCGCGGCACCGATGGCGCCCATGATTTTATGATGTTCCGGTACCAGCACGGGCATACCCAGGGCCCGTTCAAAAGCGGCCTTTATACCGATATTGGCGGCCACACCTCCCTGGAAGACCACCGGGGGAAGGATCTCTTTGCCCTTGCCCACATTATTCAGGTAATTGCGTACCAGGGCCTCACAAAGGCCGTTGATAATATCCGGCAGGGCATGGCCCATCTGCTGCTTGTGGATCATGTCGGATTCGGCAAAAACCGTGCACCGGCCGGCAATGCGCACCGGGTTGGTCGACTGCAGGGCCAGTTCGCCGAACTGTTCGATGGGGATGTTCAGCCGGGCGGCCTGTTGATCCAGGAACGAGCCGGTGCCGGCTGCACAAACCGTGTTCATAGCAAAATCTACCACTACGCCGTCGCGGAGAATTATAATTTTGGAATCCTGCCCGCCAATTTCCAGTACCGTTTTTACATCGGGTACCAGCATGCTGGCAGCCACGGCGTGGGCTGTAATTTCGTTCTTGATTACATCGGCTCCCACCATAACGCCAGCCAGGTAGCGCCCGCTTCCGGTGGTGCCGACACCCGCTATTTCCAGCCCCGGTTTGATGCTTTCCCTGGCTGCCTTGAGGCCATTCTGAATGGCTTCAATGGGGCGGCCCCGGGTGCGCAAGTAAAGGCCGGTGAGGACTTCTCCGGCCTCGCTTAAGATTGCGATGTTGGTGCTTACCGACCCTACGTCAATACCCAGGTAGGCTTTCATTGTTCTTCCCTTCTTGCTGCATAAAATGGTAAGTATGAATGAAAGAGTAACAGAAAGAGTATTATGGCCAGTAGTTTATGCCCGTTATTATTTCTTTTAAGCCGTGCGGCGGGCGGCTTTTTTGCGCCGCATTAGATCCACAAAGGCCTCCAGGCGGGTGGCCATGCCTGCCTTGCCTGTTTGTTCATCCAGGAAGAAGGTCAGGACAGGGATATTGTGGTCTTCGCTTACCCGGGGCAGGATAGTCCTGGCTACGATTTCCGGTATGCAGGTAAAGGGGGCAAGCTGAATAACCCCGTCGAACCCCCGCTTGGCATAGAGTACCGTATTGCCAATCGAGTCGCGGCCGTGCCCTCCCAGCAGTTCGGGCAGGTAAGGCAGGGCAGCTTCTTTCACTGTCAGGCCTTCTGTGGTTTCTGCCCAGGTGTTGTCCCTGGTCCAGCCGGTCAGGAACAGCGACCTTTCCACTTCCACCCCCAGGTTTCCCAGGGTTTCTTCAATTTCCAGGTTGCTGGCCGGTTCCAGGAGGACATATACCTCACCGACAATGCCTACTCTCAACACATCCCGGTAAGGATCCTGCGGTACTTTTTTCAGTTCCTCGATGGCGCTTTGTTCGGCTTCTTCAATTTCTGCGAGGCTGTAGGCCCTGTCAATCCACTCGAGTACCCGCCGGTAAGCGCGGGTGGTGGCACCCCGGACGGTTTCCCGGGGGCGAATTTTGTGGGTTAGCTTTTCCACATTATCCAGCGCCTGGAGTTTACGCCAGGCCCGCCGGATGCACTCGTAGATTGCCCGGTAAGACATCCGCCGGGGATTGAGCCGCTGGATGTTATGTAAAAATTCCAGAGGATAAAGCCTCGGTGGTTCAAAAACTACAATATCTACCTGGTAGCCCAGGGAGCGCAGGATTTTCTTGTGCAGCTGGGCATAGTGACCCGCCCGGCAGGGTCCAACTCCACCGCTGGTAATGATGAGCTCCACCCCCTGCGGGCAGGTTTCCAGGTAGGTGCCGAGAAGTATTTTTACCGGGAAGCAGGCAAATTCCGGCGCATAGCGTACCCCCAGATCCAGGGTGCGCTTGCTGGGCCGGGGAGGGAGAATAACCTCGTTCCCGAGATCCTCCATAAGCATTTTAAAGCTGCGGTACGATTCCCCTACATGGGGGAAAGTGATCCTGGGCATTGAAGACCCACCTCTTTTTTGCGCATAACCATATCCACAAAGGCTTCCAGCCGGGTAGCGATTCCGGCATCGCCGCTGTGTTCATCGATGGAAAGGCTCATGAAAGGAACGTTCCGGTACTGGTGAACTGCCATCTCCAGATATTTTCCCACCAGGGAATCGGGCCCGCAACCAAAAGCGGTTACGTGGATCACTCCGTCTATATTTGTCCGCCGCAGAAGGTAATGGGCCGCCCGCAGGACCAGATCGCCCAGGGTCCAGAACAGGCGCTTTTCCAGGTAATCTTTTTGCCTGTAAAGGACCCGGGGTGCCAGGTTTTCCACGGTAACCACGTCGACCCCCATTTTTTTCAACCGTCCCAGCAGGCCCACGCTTATATACTGGTCGTACACCAGGTACGGATAGCCCAGCACGGCAAAAGTGAGGCGGCCCTTTTTTTTCGGTGGCCGGCTGCCTGTCTTCAAAATTTGCAGGGCTTCGTGAGGCGACCAGCCTTTCCTGAGCAGGGAAAAAAAGCGACGCTCTGTGGCCATGGCTTTGCGGTAAGCCTGGATAATGGCCCTGCCGGTGGCACCCAGAACCTGGCCTGCCTGCCGGTAGGCTTTAAACAGGGCGTCCCCTTCTTCCCTTACGTCGATCCGTACGTCTATTAGAGGGGGAACGTTTTTTATGGAATGCCGGATCATGTCCGGCAGCCCCAGGAATTTGGGGCAGTAAGTTGTTTCCCTGTTTAAACAGACCACCCTGGGGATGAATAAATAGTCAACCTGACCCACCAGGGCTTTTACATAACCGAAATATAATTTGATGGGCACACAGGCATCGGCCAGGGCCTCCTTCACCCCCAGATCGAGAATTTCTCTGGTAGTGTTTCCCGAGGGGATTACCCGGGCCCCCAGCTCGCTGAAGAAAGTATTCCAGGCCGGGTAATAAAGATAGTACAGGAGTGAAGAAGGGATACCAACCCGGACAGCCAAATCAAAATCTCTCCTTTTATGTAGAAAAAAATAACATTGCGCGGACCTGTTTTATAATTCTCTTTAAGGGCAGCAATTCCTTTTTTAAATTTTACAGTACGGTCCGGGCGGCGCTTGCTCCTGCTGTAAAACCGGGGTACATGGGGAATTTACTGACAATCTGTGAGTACATGAAAGCTTTTTTAATACCTGGCGGTGATAAATTTTTCGCCAATCACTCTCCAGCTATCGGGATCTTCCATTCCCAGCCGCCAGATAGCGGCTCCCTTGAGGTTGTACCTGGTAATCAGGTCCAGCTTACCTGCCCAGCTGCTGGCATTTTCAAACCATACCTCGTGGCGGGAGCCGTTTTCATCGATGTAAGTGAAGTAAGGTGCCTGGGCCCAGGTATTCCAGCGAACAGGAGCGCCGTACCAGCGGGCAGTTTCCAGGGCCAGTTCATGGGATAGGTAGCGGGGAAAGCCGCCATCATAGTTCCAGTCAAATCCATAGGCAGGTATGCCCAGCATGACCTTAGGCGCTGGAATCTTGCTCACCGTATACTGAACCACTTTTTCCACCCAGGGCAGTGAAGCTATAGGGCCGGGGCCGCTGTAAGCTCCGTGTTCATCGTAGGCCATAACCACCACCTGATCGGCATAGCGGCCTATGGTGGCGTAATCAAAGGAATCACCCCAGCTCATGCTGGGAGCATCGCTGGTTTTGGCCGGTAAGGCCACGGAAATATAGTATCCTGCTGGCTTGAGCTGGGCGGCCAGCTCAATTAAAAACTGGTTAAATAACTGGCGATCCGAGGGGTAAATATCTTCTATGTCAATCTCCACTCCATCAAAACCGTTTTCCTTCAGGAGATAGAAAATATTCATCACCAGGGACCACCGCTTCTGGGGATCGGACAGTATACGGTGGGCCACATCCCTGCCCTGGATGCCATTTCCGTAAAGCAGGTTATGTACAAGGGCCAGAACCTTTACCTTATTTTGCCGGGCCACGGTAAAAAGCTCCCTGAACTCCTTTTCCGGGATATCTCCAAGGGTGTCGAGACTTCCCGTTCCACTGGCATTTAGCCGGTAGCGGAAGGGGGCGATGAAGGTAAGTTGAGAGCCATGATTGCTCAGGCTGGACAGGGAAGAGGGCAGTGGTGTTTCTTTCCCCGTATAGTAGCCCATAATGATTTTCTTTTGCCTGGACGGTATTTTTTGTTCCGTTAATTGTGTGAGAAGAGCGCTGGTCTGGGGCCCGACAATGCCGTCAATGATCAGGTTGTAATCTGCCTGCAATTTAATGACAGCAGCTTCTGTCAGGGGGCCGAAATAACCGGTGGCCGGTGCGGCCAGATAGCCCATCTGGCGCAATTTTTCCTGGAGGGCAACCACGTCCGGACCGTAATCTCCCTGCCTTAAGTACTGGCTGGCGTAAGCGATACAGGTAAAGTTAAAGGTAAAGATCATTAAAATTAACAACGGGATAAGTTTTTTCCTGCAATTAAACATAACTACCTCCCCTGGTTTTTATCTCCTAAAATTTTACCAGGCTTTTTCCGGGAAAGCATTAAAAAAATCATACCATCTGAGGAATTATGTAGAAAAAAGTAGAAACCGGAACCGCTTGGTTCCGGTTTCTACACTTCCGCATAAGTTCTGGCTGGACGGGAGGGGCCGCTTGCTACTGGATATCAACCCGGTAAACATTTCTTTTGCCGGGTTCTTTTTTGGGAATGCGCACTTCCAGGATCCCGTTTTTATAAGTAGCCCTTGCCTGATCGGGTTTGACTTCTACCGGCAGAGGCAGGGTGCGGCTAAAGGTTCCGTAATAGCGTTCGCTGTGATAGTAACCCTCCTGCCTTTCTTCGGCACCCCTTTTAAATTCTCCCCGGATGCTGAGGGTATTTTCGGTCAGGGTTACTTCCACGTCGTCCCTGGATGCTATCCCGGGCAGCTCTGCCGTGGCCACAACTTCGTCATCCGTCTGGTAAATGTCCACCCGCGGGTTGATGCCATCGGTACCCCAGAAAGGCATCCCGCGGAACCAGGGGTTGTTGAAGAGCCGGTTCATTTGCTGGCGAAGTTCATGAAAAGGTTCCCAGCGTACAAGGTCCATGGCCGCATACCTCCCCAAAAAGTATTTCAATTAGATCTTGTACAGAATAGGGGCAGATATACATTTAAAAAAGATCGCCTTTAAAGGTATGCCGCTGCTTCAGGAGGAAAAGGACGGCCGGTAACGAAGCTTGTTATAAGCAAACTTGGAAATATTCAGGGAGGGTTGTATTTTGGCCTGGATGAATCTTGAGCCTGCCCACCGGCAGGCTAAGGAAGAATTTGCCCGGCGGGATCCGGAAAGCATGGCCTTTAATGCGGCTGTCACTTACCGTCAGGAAACGCAAGAATTTGTCGTTCCCTTCCTCGGTGCCGATTATCTGGTTAAATACCCCGGGGGTGAGGTTAAAGATGCTTCTTCGGGCCAGGAAGTACCTGAAGAAATAAGAATTGTTCTTTTACATTACCTGGCCAGGTCTTCCCCGGCCCGGGTAGAAGGGCGGTTGATTTCCTTCCAGGAACTTCCCGGCGGGTTTATTTATACCGGCCCCTTTAATAACCGGGCGGTACGCCCCCTGGTAAGCCTTTTCGGAGACAAGCCGGACCTCCTGGTGCAGGCAGCGAAGATGCTGGGGGGCTCGCAGGTGGCTATGGGAGACGTGGCTGTAAACATACCGGTGCTGCCCAAAATACCTGTAACTTTTCTCCTGTGGCTGGGCGATGATGAGTTTCCTCCTTCGGGAAATGTCCTTTTCGATGCTTCCGCGCCCCGCCACCTGCCCACCGAAGACTATGCGTTATTACCCGGCCTCGCGCTGGGGAAAATGAGGAAAATTATTCAGTCCGGAGGGAGATAACATTGGCCTTTTTAACCGAGAAGAGATTGGATTCCCGGGTGGTTTACCGGGGAAAAATCCTGAACCTGCGCGTGGATACGGTGCTCCTGCCCGATGGCCGTACCGGTACCCGGGAAGTGGTGGAATATGCCGGCGCGGTGGCCGTAGTGGCCCTGAACGAGCAAAAGGAAGTTTTTATGGTCCGGCAGTACCGTTACCCGGTGGAAAGGGAACTTTTGGAGATACCTGCCGGTAAAATAGAAAAAGGAGAGGATCCTCTCCAGTGTGCCAAAAGGGAGCTGGCGGAGGAAACCGGCTTGAGGGCCGAACGCTGGCAGCAGCTCTGCAGCTTTTACTCCACTCCGGGATTTACCAGTGAGAAAATGCACTTGTTCCTGGCCCGGGACCTGCATCTGGAAAGGCAGCACCTGGACGAAGATGAATTCGTCCAGGTGGTAAAAGTGCCCCTGGACGAAGCCCTGGCCATGATCTGGCGGGGGGATATTTGCGATGCCAAGTCTACTGCCGGCCTTCTGGCCGCACATTATCTCCTGGAACGGGAGAAAGCTTAAAAAGCAGGGTATATGGCTTTATGGCGGTAGGAATCAAAAATAATCCTCCCGCCTTTTAGCCTGGCCGTTATGGGAAACAGGCTGCTCCGGGGGATTGCAGCCGGGCTGGCGGTAACTCCGGCAATGGACAAACAGGCTGCCTGTAATTTCAGAGCGGTAATGGTAGCCGCAGTGTTTCCTTCCGCCCCTGCCTGGACAGTTCCCCGGCAGCAGCCCATGATAATGACGCTGCCGGTGGCAATAACCCGGGCTCCGGGGTGGATGTTGCCTACAATTACCACATTTCCCTGGTGCCGTATTTCCTGGCCCGAGCGCAGGGTGCCTTGAACCAGCCGGGCGGGTTCACCCGGAAGGACAGCTTTTCTCTGTTCCACCTTTTTCTCCAAAGGCCAGGATATTTCCGGTGAGGGGATAAGACCATACTGGCGGCAAATATTTTCCAGTTCCGAGCGCTGGCGGCCGGTAATGGCCTGCCCGTAGACGGCAAAACGTGCTCCCCGGAAAAAGCCCCGGGAAGATTCCATCTTCCGCTTCAAGTGTAACTTGATATCTTCAAATTCACGGGTGGAATCAAGAAGTATTACCAGTCCTTCCCGGGTTCCTTTGATGCTGACCAGTTCCCTGGGCACCGTACCCAACCCCTTTATCAAGGATAAAAGATAAAAAGCTTGCTTTTGGCGGAACGTCTCCTGCCTTATTTTTTTCGGTTTTAGAGGTATGGCCTGAAAAGCATATTTCGATTTTTAGCGTCACATTCCTGCTCTAAAAGAAAATATTGCCGTCTAATAATATGGTAATGTCGCAAAAACCGGAACTGGATAGCTGGTGGTTGTCCCCGGAGGTGCGAGCGTTGCAGAGAATTTTGTGACCGGCCCGGATTACGGGACGACGGGGTATGACCGCTGGTACGGATATGCGACAGCATCTGTATAAAAAGAATGCTTTTGCGGTAACTTTTACAATAGAATTTCATTGCGGGAAGGAGTGAGGAGAAGATGGCCATCATGGAAATAAGTGTAATGCCCATGGGTACCGATCATCCCAGCATCAGCAGCTATATCAGCCATTGTTGTGAAGTGCTGAAAGAAGAACCCGGCCTTAAATACCAGGTTACACCCATGTCCACCGTAGTTGAGGGAGAGCTGGATAGACTGCTGGAAGCGGTTAAAAAAATGCACCGGGCTCCTTTTAACGACGGGGTTATGCGGGTGGTGACCTCAATTACCATCGATGAACGCCGCGATAAAGAGGAGTCTATGGAAGATATGGTTCAGGCGGTAATGTAAGAAGAATTTTTCGAGGGGAGGATAAAAAGTGCCCGAATGGAGAAAGGACCCGCTGGTGAAACGGTGGGTAGTTATTGCTACCGAACGGGGGAAGCGCCCTACCGACTACAGGGTGCCAAGAGACGAAAAAAAAGGGGGGCGCTGTCCTCTCTGCCCGGGACATGAAGGGGATACGCCGCCGGAGGTCCTGGCTTTCCGGCACGGGGGTACGGCACCGGATACCCCGGGCTGGTGGATCAGGGTGGTTCCAAACAAGTTTCCCGCGGTTCGTCCGGAAGCTCAGGCTGGAGTGCGGCGCCATGGCGTCTACGAAGTGATGGATGGGCTGGGTGCCCACGAAGTGGTGGTGGAATCTCCGGGCCATATAGCCAACCTGGATGCTGTGGATGAGCGCCAGCTGGAGGAAGTGATCTGGGCCTGGCAGCACCGTTCCCTGGAGCTGCGCCGGGACCCCAGATTAAAATATATCCAGATCTTTAAAAATTTTGGCCAGACTGCCGGGGCATCCCTGGAACACACCCATTCCCAGATACTGGCAATGCCTATGGTTCCGGTGGATGTGGAGGAAGAAATGGAAGGTTTTAAAAATTACGCCCGTTCTGTGGGACGTTGTATTCTCTGCGATGTGGTGGCCCAGGAAGTTTCCGAGCGGCAAAGGATGGTTCTTGAAACCGGTGCCTTCGTTAGCTTTGCTCCCTATGCTTCCCGCTTTCCCTTTGAGACATGGATCGTACCCCGGGAGCACCAGCATGATTTTGCGATGATCCGGGAGGAGCAGGTACGGGATCTGGCCAGGGTACTGCGCAGCACCCTGTTGCGTTTAAGCAGGGTCCTTAACAACCCGCCTTTCAATATGGTCCTGCATACCGCTCCTGTCAACGAGCCCGATACGGCTGGCTATCACTGGCACCTTGAGATCATGCCCAGGTTGACGATTATGGCTGGTTTTGAGCTGGGTACGGGTTTTTACATCAACCCCACGCCGCCGGAGCTGGCAGCGCAGGTTCTGCGGGAAGAGGAAGCTTATTTACCACCACCGGCTTACGCCGGGGCAGAAAGGGAGGCAGTACGGTATGTTTGACCGGCCGTTGAAAATACTGCTCGTATCGTCTGAAGTGGTACCCTTTGCCAAGACAGGAGGGCTGGCCGATGTGGCCGGCTCCCTTCCCAAGGCCCTGGCTACCGTGGGCAATGATAATCTCGGCAACGACGTCCGGGTAGCCATGCCCCATTACAAGGGAATTGAAAAATCCGCCTACCGCATGGATTTCCCGGTATTTTTCAACAAACGGGTCGAGACGGCTATCATCAGGGAAAGTACCATTGAGGCCCATTACCAGGGTGAACATCGCATCATTCCGGTGTACCTGGTGGATAATCACCACTATTTTTACCGGGATGGCATGTATATGTTTCCCGACGAGGCGGAACGCTTCGCTTTCTTCTGCCGGGCGGTACTGGAGATGTTACCGCGCCTCAACTGGCAACCGGATATAATCCACTGCAACGACTGGCAGACCGGGCCCATCCCCTTTTTCCTGAAGGTGCGCTATAATCAGGACCCCTTTTATAACCGGATAGCAACGGTTTACACCATCCACAACTTGCAATACCAGGGTAATTTCCCCAAAGAAACCCTCGAGCTTTTAGAGATAGGGGAGGAATATTTTACTCCCGAATTAATTGAGTTTTACGGTACAGTTAGCTTTATGAAAATGGGCATCCTGTTTGCCGATGTCATCAGCACGGTCAGCAAAACCTACGCCGCCGAGATTCAGCGGCCGGAAATGGGAGAACGGATGGATGGCCTGCTGCGCAAGCGTTCCCACGACCTGTACGGGATAATTAACGGCATTAATTACCACGAATTTAACCCCAGAACCGATCCCCGTATTCACCGCAATTACGACTGGGAGAGCATTGAAAACAAGAGGGAAAACAAATATGCCCTGCAAAAGGAAATGAACCTGCCCGTAAGGGATGTTCCGGTGCTGGGAATGATCTCGCGCCTGGTGGATCAAAAAGGGCTCGATCTGATCGCTCAAATTGCCGACCGGCTGCTGGCCCATGATGTGCAGTTTGTGGTACTGGGCAGCGGCGACCGCCGGTATGAGAATATGTTCAGGGACATTCACAACCGTTACCCTGAAAAAGCGGGAGTTTATATAGGTTTTAATGCCATCCTGGCCCAGCGCATTTATGCCGGTGCCGATATGTTTCTAATGCCCTCCCGTTTTGAACCCTGTGGTCTCGGACAATTGATTGCCATGCGCTATGGAACCATTCCCATTGTCCGGGCAACGGGCGGGCTGGCTGATACAGTTCATGATTACAATCCGGCCACCGGTTCCGGAAACGGCTTCACCTTCTCCGAATACGATGGAGAGGCCCTTTACCAGGCCATCCTGCGGGCCCTCACCCTGTATACGGAGCAACCTCAACAATGGCGGGCGCTCATCAGGAGGGCCATGGAGCTTGACTTTTCCTGGGCCCGTTCGGCAGTGGAATACCTGCAGCTCTACCAGGAAGCTTTGAGCAGGCACCTGGCCAGGGCGAAAATCGCGTGAGTCTATTCAAGGCCATTCCTGTCGGGGGATGGCCATATTTTTTTATTTACACTTCCAGATGGCGTTGTTAAAATATTGAGAGTAGTTGAATAATTCTAACCCTTTCCTCTTTTATTCTTCAAAAATATCCAGTTTTTTCAGGAAGGACCGTGGTAAACAGTGAGATTTCATTCTCCCGGGGTTGCCCATTTTACCACAGATCACATTATTGGCCTCAGTCCCCAGATGCTTGATCTCAAGGAAACCCTGCTTAAAATTGCTCCCCGCAATTCAAATGTGCTCATCACCGGGGAGAGCGGTACCGGAAAGGAACTGTTTGCCCGGGCGCTGCATGCGGCCAGCTTACGACGAGCAGGTCCCTTTGTAAAAATAAACTGTGCGGCTATTCCCGATACTCTTGTAGAATCGGAGCTTTTTGGTTATGAAGAAGGGGCCTTTACCGGCTGCCGGAAAGGGGGGCAGCCCGGTAAGCTGGAACTTGCTCACCAGGGAACGGTTTTCCTGGATGAGGTGGCGGAACTCTCCTGGCCCATGCAGGCCAAGCTCCTGCGCTTCCTGCAGGAACGTGAGATACAAAAACTGGGCAGCAGGCGTTCCATATACGTTGATGTCCGCGTGGTGGCCGCGACCAATGTTAACCTTGAACAAATGGTTAAATATAAAAAATTCCGGGAAGATCTTTTTTACCGCCTGAACGTGATTAATTTACACATTCCCCCTTTAAGAGAACGCAAAGAAGATATACCCCTGCTGGTGGAAGCCTTTATCCAGAAGTTCAACCTTTCTTTTAAGGCCCGGGTAAGTGGAGTTGCTCCGGAGGTGATGAACGCCTTCATGCAGTATTCCTGGCCGGGAAATGTTCGCGAACTGGAAAATTGTTTGGAACGCGCTTTTAACCTGATAGATGATAATAAAGTTATCCAGCTGCACCATTTACCTGCTCACCTGTATTCCCTGTCCGGTGAAAAACAACCGCTCCGTGACACGGGGCTTCCCGGCCAGGTTACGCAGGCATTCAGGCAGGGGAAAACCCTGGTTGAGATTTTGGAACAGGTGGAAAAGTATATAATCTTGCAGGCCCTGGTCGAAAGCAAGGGAAACAGGGCCAGGGCGGCCCGGCTGCTGGGGATTTCCCGGCCCGGCCTGTATAAGAAATTAGTTAAATATAACTTGATGTAAATAAATATAAACAGTTTCTTTGTTCCCCGTCCCACCCTTTATTCTCCCGGAAAAGCCGGAGATATGCCGGGTAAGGGTCCCGGCTGGTGTTAAGTTTGTTAACACCAGCCGGGACCATGTCTGGAACATATGCAACTGGGGCTTGAATTTTGATATCTCGCCCCCATTTTATGGTTACTGGCAGTTGAAAAGCGGCCTGCTACTCTTGATTTGCATTAAAAAATGGGCCGGGTGACAAAACCGGCCGGGAAAGGGGTGCGTTGTTCGAGCAGGCCCGTCACCTTTTACGGGGGCAACAGGACCAGTTAATAATTTTCTTCCGGGAGGGGTGTGAGATGGATTTTGACCTTACCAGAGATCAGCGGCTTATTCGTGATGTGGTGCGGGAGTTCGCCCAGAAAGAAATTCTCCCCAGAGCAAAAGAGATCGACCGGAGCGGCCAGTTCCCTCTGGATATTATAAAGAAGCTTGCAGAGATGGATCTCATGGGTCTGCCCTTTCCTGAGGAATACGGAGGTGCCGGAGGAGATTACGTCAGCTATTGCCTGGCTCTAGAAGAAATTACCAGGGCCTGCGCTTCCACCGGCCTTACCTATGAGGCACATATTTCCCTCGGCTGCATGCCCATTTATCTATTCGGCACACTGGAGCAAAAGCAAAAATACCTGGTACCCCTGTGCCGGGGAGAATGTCTCGGTGCTTTCGGGCTCACCGAGCCCAATGCCGGTTCGGATGCCGGTGGGACCCAGACCACGGCAGTGTTAGAGGGAGATGAATGGGTGATAAATGGCTCCAAGTGTTTCATCACCAATGCCAGCTACGCCCGCTTTATTACCATTACAGCGGTTACTGACCGCAGTAAAGGTAAAAGGGGCATCAGTGCCTTTATCGTGCCTGCCGACGCTCCCGGTTTGACTATAAGAGCCGGCTACGAGAAGCTGGGTATGTCCGGATCCAATACCACAGAATTGTTCTTTGATAATGTGAGAATTCCCAGGGAAAATCTCCTGGGCCAGTTAAACCATGGCTTCAAGCAATTTCTGCAGGTGCTCGATGGCGGTCGCGTGGCCATTGCGGCCATGGCCGTAGGTATTGCCCAGGCCTGCCTGGATGCAGCCCTGGAGTATGCCCGGCAGAGGACCCAGTTCGGGCAAAACATTTCCAGGTTCCAGGCCGTATCTTTCAAGCTGGCTGATATGGCCACCAACATTGAGCTGGCCCGGAACATGTACCTGAAGGTTGCCTGGTTGAGGGATCAGGGACGGCCCTATACCAGGGAGGCGGCCATGGTCAAGCTGTTTGCATCAGAAATGGCTACCCGGGCTGCCCTGGATGCCATCCAGATACATGGAGGATATGGTTATATGAAGGAGTTTTCGGTTGAGCGCCATCTGCGGGATGCCAAGCTGCTGGAAATTGGGGAAGGCACCTCCGAGATCCAGCGTCTGGTCATTTCCCGGGCGCTGGGTTGTTGAGGCGTGGTGAAAGTGGGGGGTAGAGGTGACTCGCGGGTTTCACAGGAAGATCATCCCTCCAGGTATTCCCCTGACCCGCCGGCAGAAAAAGGCTGCCGGGGAGGCCATTGTCAGCTTGCTGGGACGTGTTCCCGGAAGTATTTCCGAAGTAGCTGAACATCTGGGGCTGGACGAAAAAGTAACTGAACAGTTATTGCAGGATCTGGTCAGGCGCGGGCGGGTGCAGCAAAAACCCGGGGGCATATTTACCCTGCACGATCCCTTAAGTAAATGGTGGGAAAGCAGGGATAGTTGCTAGGCTCTTTTTTCCCGAACCCCGGCCGGGAAGGCGAAGTAAAAAGAGTGGGAGGTGAAAAATGAATTTTTTCCCCGGCCGGGGTTTTAAAAAATCAAAATAGTTCGAAAAAAGGAGGTATGGTTGGTGATCGAGGTAAGGCCAGAGGAGTTAAAGATGATTAAGGAGAGCAAACTTTATTATCCCGAACCCGGAAAAGTAAAAGAGTCAGTCCTGGGCAGTGTGGATGCTTTTAATGAACTGCTCCGCAAATCGTGGGAGGAACCGGAAAAATTCTGGGCCGACGTGGCCAGCGAGCTTTACTGGATCAAGCCCTGGGAAAAGGTTATGGAAGGGGAAATGCCGCATTTCAAGTTTTTTGTCGGCGGCGTTACCAATCCCTGCTACAATCTTATTGACCGGCACCTGGAGAAGGGCGCAGATAACAAGCTGGCCCTGATCTGGGAGGGGGAAGACTATCAGAGCAAGTTTTATACCTACCGGATGCTGCACAGCGAGGTATGTAAATTTGCCAATATTCTTAAAAGTTTCGGCCTGCAGAAGGGTGACCGGGTGGCCATTTTCCTGCCCAACCTGGCGGAAACAGTAATTGCTGTTCTGGCCTGCTACCGCCTGGGAGTGCTGTTTAATACCATATTCTCGGGCTTTTCCGTACGGGCCCTGCGGGACCGGCTTATTAACTACGAACCCCAGCTGGTTGTCACTGCCGACGGCGGCTACCGTCGCGGCCGGGAAATTCCTTTGAAACCAAAGGTGGATGAAGTAATTGAGGATATGCAGAGCATCCGGGCTGTGGTGGTGGTAAAGCGTACCGGTTCGGAGGTATACATGAAGGAAGGACGTGATTACTGGTGGCATGAATTGATGGCCGGGGTATCCCGGCAGTGCCCGCCTGAACCCCTGGAGGCCAATGAGCCCGGGTTGGTATTTTATACCAGTGGCACCACGGGCAAACCCAAGGGTATAGTACATTCAAGCGTAGCTTTTGTGGTAAATAATTATGTTTACGCCAAATTCCATATGGATCACCATCCCCATGATATGTTCTGGTGTACCGCCGATATCGGCTGGTTGACCATGCATATATGGGGAATTGCAGGTGCCCTGTCCAATGGGGTAACAACCCTGTTTTACGAGGGGGCTCTGGACTACCCCCGGCCCGACCGGTTCTACCAGATTATCGACAGGTACCGGGTGAATAAGCTGTTTACTGCCCCCACCGCTATCCGTATGCTCATGCGGTACGGAGAAAGCTGGATGGAGCCTTACGACCTGTCCTGCCTGGATGTTCTATCCCTGGTGGGGGAACCGTTTAACCCGGAGGCATGGCACTGGGCCTATGAAAAACTGGGCCGGAAGCGCATTTACATTAATAATACCTGGGGCCAGACGGAAACTGCCGGCTGCCCGCTGGCCGGGGCAGCCTGGTTAACGCCCATGAAACCCGGTTCCTGCGGCATTCAATTTTTAGGCGCGCAGCTGGATGTGGTGGACGAGGAAGGAAAACCGGTTCCCCCTGAAACACCGGGCAACCTGATCATCAGGCGCCCCATTCCCATGATGGTACGTACCCTGTGGAGGGAGCCGGAGAGGTATATCCAGGAGTATTTCAGCCAGGTGGAAGGATGCTATTACACCCATGATGCTGCCATCAAGGACAAGGACGGCCATTTCTGGGTTACCGGCCGGATTGATGATGTTTTCAACGTGGCCGGCCATCGCCTTTCGACCATGGAAATGGAGAGTGCCATTATTGAATGTGAGGGGGTAGCTGAAGCGGCGGTAATTGGTGTTCCGGATCCCATTAAAGGGTTGATTCCCGTGGCCTTTGTCACCCTCCGGGAGGGTTATCAGCCCGGTCCCGAAATGGAGCAGGCAATTAAAAATAAGGTCATAGAAAATATCGGCAAAATTGCCGTTCCCGGAGCCATTTACTTCACCCCGGTCATGCCCAAGACTCCCAGCGGCAAGATCATGCGCCGCCTGCTGAAAGAAATTATGGTCAGCGGTGAGATCAAGGGTGATATTACCGGTCTGGAAGATATAGGTGCGGTGGAGCAGATCAAAAGCATTGTGGCGGCCAGGAAAGCGGGAAAATAGTTCTTTTACCTGGTAACGCTAAAAAACATGTATAGTAATATTTACACTGCACTAAACGGGAGCCGGAGTTAAATATCTGCTTTAATCGTTGCTGCCGGTATTAAAATTTTTTATACGTGGTGAGGATTTCGGTGCAAGCAATTCTAAAGAAGCTAAATAGTCAGAATAGTGGTTTAATTTTTGCATGGTGAAATTTTCGGCACTCAAATAAAGGGGGGTGACGGGGTCTTCTAAGGACTTAAAGGGAACAGGTGGTAGAAAGGGCATCCTGTATGGAAGGGGCACCTGGTAAATACGGTTGCGGGGTTGGTAAAAACAATCCCGCAACCGGGTATTAACTTTAAACTATCTTTTCAAGGCTGTGAAACCTGATAAAGGAGGAAGCAAAGTTGAGCCAGCACAACATGGTGGATTATGAAAAAACCTACGCGGAGTTCAGGTGGGAAAAGCCCGAATATTTCAATTTTGCCCGGGATGTTATTGATAAATGGGCTCAGGATCCCGCTAAGCTGGCCATGCTCTGGGTGGATGATGAGGGTAACGAGGTGCGCAAGACTTTTTATGAATTTTCCGTCGCTTCCCGGCGGGCGGCCAATGTCCTGCGGGAGCAGGGGGTCAAGCAGGGCGATGTGGTAGTGGTTATTCTGCCCCGGTTGATTGAGTGGTGGGAGATCAACCTGGCCTGCCTGCGCATGGGCGCGGTAGTCAGTCCCGGTACCACCCAGCTTACTGCCAAGGATATCAAATATCGCCTGGAGACAGCGGAAGCGGTTTGTGTTATTACCGATAACGACGTTGCTCCCAGGGTGGACGAGGTTATAGGGGAATGTCCCACGGTTAAGTCCCGCATTATCGTGGGCGAGCCACGCCAGGGCTGGCTGAATTACAGGGAAGCAGTGGCCAGGGCCAGTGACAATTTTACTACCGCAAATACCAGGAGCGACGACAATGCCATCCTGTATTTCACCTCGGGAACGACGGGTTATCCTAAGATGACGGTGCATACCCATGCCAGCTACCCGCTGGGCCATATAATAACCGGTAAGTACTGGCTGGACCTGCGCCCGGACGATTTGCACTGGAATTTAAGCGATACCGGCTGGGCCAAGGCAGCCTGGAGCAGCTTCTTTGGCCCGTGGAATATGGGGGCGGCCCTGTTTGTCCACCATTCCCCCCGCTTCAGTCCAAAGAAAACCCTGGAATTGTTGCAGAAATACCCCATTACCACCCTTTGTGGAGCGCCAACTAACTACCGGATGATGGTGCTGGAAGATTTAAGCCAGTACAAGTTCACCACCCTGCGCCACTGTGTCGGTGCCGGTGAACCCCTGAATCCGGAGGTCATTGAGGTCTGGAAAAAGGCTACTGGCCTTACCATCCGTGATGGTTACGGCCAGACCGAAACGGTGCTGGTTTGTGGCAACTTCCCCTGTATCGAGCCCCGTTTTGGCTCCATGGGCAAACCTTCCCCGGGTTTTGACGTCCAGGTTATTGACGAGGAAGGCAATATCCTGCCGCCCAACACCGAGGGCGATGTGGCGATTAGAGTAAAACCCGAGCGTCCGGTGGGGTTATTCAAGGAATACTGGAAAGATCCGGAAAAAACGGCCAGCGTGCACCGTGGCGACTGGTATCTTACCGGCGACCGGGCCTATAAAGATGAGGACGGCTATTTGTGGTTCGTGGGGCGCGCCGATGATGTAATCCTTACTTCCGGTTACCGCATTGGCCCCTTTGAAGTGGAAAGTGCCCTGCTGGAACACCCGGCGGTGGCCGAGTCGGCCGTGGTTTCCAGTCCCGACGAGATCCGGGGGGAAGTGGTTAAGGCTTTCGTTGTGCTGGCACCGGGTTACCAGCCCTCCGATGAGCTGGTGAAAGAGCTGCAGGAACACGTAAAGAAAGTTACCGCGCCCTACAAGTACCCGCGGAAGGTCGAGTTTGTTGAGTCCCTGCCCAAAACCATCAGCGGTAAAATCCGCCGGGTGGAACTGCGGGAACGGGAGTGGGCCGGTAAGCGCAGGTAGTGTTAGAGGAGCAAGGGGCCGGGTTAACACCCGGCCCTTACGGTTTTATCTTGCTTCTTTCCGGGAAAAGGAATATGCTATTGCAGGGAAGGTAAACAGGGGGAGCGAATGTCTAAAAAGGGGCCCTATGTTTACTTATGTAAACACTCCTTAAATAGACCGCAAAAGGCAAGCTTTTTCCCGGGGCTGCCCGTTGTTTTATGGGATGTATGATGTCTATATTGAAGGCACGTGTTGAAGGCCCTGGATTGATGGAGGGCGGGGTATGGATTGTTGGAATTGCTGCCCTTGCTGGTCTAGTTAGAGTTTTCTAAAAAGTCCGGCATGAAGCTTGCTAGGAATAATGATTAAAAGCCGTACCACCTGACCTGTAGCTAGGGGTTTAAAAGTAGGAGGAATTGTTGAAAATAAAAATCGGTTCAAAAAGGGGAGAGGTTTATGAATTTTATGCTTACGGAGGAGCAGGAATTGCTCCGGCAAACCGTCCGGGAGTTTGCCGAAAATGAGGTGGCTCCCAAAGCCGCCGAAATGGATGAAACGGAAGAGTACGATTGGTCTTTATGGGACAAGATGGCCGAAATGGGCCTGACAGGCATCCCCTTTCCCGAGGAGTATGGTGGGGCCGGCATGGATAACCTCAGCTATGCCATTGCAGTGGAGGAGTTAAGTCGGGTCTGTGCCTCCACGGGGGTACTTATCTCGGCCCATACCTCCCTGTGCAGCTGGCCCATATATGCCTTTGGTACTGAAGAGCAAAAGAAAAAGTACCTGGTTCCCCTGGCCGAAGGAAAAAAGATCGGTGCTCTGGGCCTGACCGAGCCTTCTGCCGGTTCCGATGCCGGGTCGGTAAAGCTGAGTGCCGTCCGGGATGGGGATGAGTATGTCCTGAATGGAACGAAAATCTTTATTACCAATGGAGGGCGGGCCGATGTTTATGTTATTATTGCCCGCACGGACCCCGACATGAGCAAAAAGCACCGGGGAACAACCGCTTTTATTGTGGAAAAGGGCACACCCGGGTTCACCTTCGGCAAGAAGGAACATAAGATGGGTATCCGGGCTTCTTATACTTACGAGCTGGTTTTTGATAACTGCCGTATTCCCAAAGAAAACATGCTGGGTAAAGAGGGTGAAGGTTTTAAAATTGCCATGGCCACCCTGGACGGGGGGCGTATCGGTATAGCCGCCCAGGCTCTGGGTATTGCCCAGGGGGCTTTCGAACAGGCCCTGGCATACAGTAAAGTGCGGGAGCAGTTCGGCCGCCCCATCAGCGCCAATCAGGGCATTGCCTGGATGCTGGCCGATATGGCCACCCGGATTGAGGCCGCCCGCCTGCTGGTATACCAGGCTGCCTTCCTGAAAGATAACCGGCTGCCCTATAGCAAACAGTCGGCTATGGCCAAGCTTTACGCTTCGGAGGTGGCCATGTGGGTAACCACCAAGGCAGTGCAGATTCACGGTGGTTACGGTTACACCAGGGAGTACCCTGTGGAGCGCATGATGCGGGATGCCAAGATTACGGAAATTTACGAGGGTACCAGTGAAGTTCAGCGCATAGTCATTGCCAATCATCTGCTCAAATAACTGACGTAAGGAGGGAGAAGATGAAGGTAGCAGTATTTACCAAGCAGACCTTCGACACGGAAGCCAAGATTACCCTGGACGCGCAGGGCAAGATCAACCAGGAAGGCGTCAGCCTGATCATGAACCCCTACGACGAATTTGCGGTGGAAGAAGCCCTGCGCATCAAAGAAAAGACCAGAGGGGAAGTAACGGTAATCA
>Ga0247720_100324_pt1 | contig 19807 bp, 18 predicted proteins | sample MSEWel2015_12_15_FD_189078 | JGI IMG/M metagenome (GOLD analysis project Ga0247720, IMG submission 189078) | Subsurface sediment microbial communities from gas well in West Virginia, United States - MSEEL Well Study Marcellus 3H_2015_12_15 | ecosystem: Environmental > Terrestrial > Deep...
CTTGATTACCAAACGCCCGATGAGGTGTACTACGAGCAACCCATAGCCTTGGCCGCCTGAGCCAGGTAAAAACTGGATCATAGCTTAGGAACACCATCAGGTTGTCCAACTGATTGGGTCCACCTCACAACGTCTCACAGGCATTTAGCAACTCGTTGCGCTGGTAGCGAGAGACGTACTGTATGTAATTCTGTTTTTTGTTTTTTTCTGCCATAAATTGGCGAGTTCTCCTGTCAATCTTCAACTCTAATCGTGGACTGATTTCCATATAGGTCAACCAGTTGTAATAGGCTATCAATGCAGATCGATGAGTGTTCAGTGATTGAGACGAATCGAGCTCATTTGCCAAAATATGATTCAGATAATGATTGACGAACCGTGCGCTGCACGCTGAAGATTCGTGCATTCCAGGTGTTTGGTGATGAACTTGGCACTCCTCCAAATAAGAAAGAAACTTAGCAAGAGAGTAAATATAAGATCGTATTGTGGCGTCAGAAACCTCACGTTCCATCAATGAGCTGATTCGCCTGCGGGACGACTCATCTGCAACCTCACGGGCTTCATATACAACGCCATGCCGGGATAGATGAGTAGAGAACATCAACGGCAGTATCGGCGGAGAGGATTGCTGGTCTAAAATCAACCAGAGGGGGTCTAGCAAATGGCCGTGATAGCTCAGAGACAATTTTTCTACTTGGGGGGGCATGCAAATATCCATTGCTATACGTGTATCCGTATAACAACACCATCTGGATGACTCAGCAACAAATATTGAATATTAAATTGCTATAAGGAAAAGAAGTCCTTTAAAGCACCACTCATATACCCGAGATTCTCAGTGGTACCCAGAATAATGGCATCACAGGCGAGAACGTCTTCGGGGCCGGCATCCAATGGTGCCAGAACGGTTACTTCAACATTTTCGATGTCTTCATGGCGGGCACCCTCCTCCACGGCTTCCCGCAGGCGGAGGGTGTTCGGAGAGGGCGCATGGGCAACAATCAAAAGCTTCTTCATGCCATCCATAAGTCCTCCCTAAAATTGGCTTAGAGCAGCTCGCCGCTTGCCTCTGCCGGCTCTTCTTTAATGCCTTTCTTTGCCTCAGGCTTGGGCATCAGCTTGTCCCGAACCTTGGCTTCGATCTCGTTGGCAATGTCCATATTTTCTTCCAGGAACTTGCAGGCGTTGGCCTTACCCTGGCCGATCTTGTCGCCATTGTAGGCATACCAGGCTCCGGACTTGTCGACAAAGCCTTCCTTCACGCCCATATCCAGGACTTCGGCCATGTGATAGATGCCCTTGCCGTACATGATCTGGAACTCGGCCTGCTTGAATGGCGGGGCAACCTTGTTCTTGACCACTTTAACGCGGGTTTCGTTACCAACCACTTCGTCGCCGTCTTTGACTGAACCGATGCGTCGGATATCCAGGCGGACAGAGGAATAGAATTTCAGGGCGTTACCGCCGGTGGTGGTCTCGGGACTACCGAACATAACACCGATCTTCATGCGGATCTGGTTGATGAAAATCATCAGACAGTTGGCGTGTTTGACGTTACCGGTCAATTTGCGCAGTGCCTGGGACATCAGTCGCGCCTGCAAACCAACGTGGCTGTCGCCCATTTCACCCTCGATCTCCGCTTTCGGCGTCAGGGCCGCTACGGAGTCGACGATGATCACATCAACTGCATTGGAGCGGACCAGCATATCGGCGATTTCCAGGGCCTGCTCGCCGGTGTCCGGCTGGGAGACCAGCAGCTCGTCGACATTGACGCCCAGCTTTTCCGCATAGATCGGGTCCAGAGCATGCTCGGCATCCACGAAGGCACAGGTTTTACCTGCTTTTTGAGCCTCGGCAATCACCTGCAGGGTCAATGTGGTTTTACCGGAACTTTCCGGGCCGTAGATAAATGAGCACATGAAAAAACCGCTGATTTTGGTACAGGATTCTACTCAGTCTCGACGCTACTCACCTCTTTTTCAAATTCCCGCCAAATCCAGTTGTCAAAATTCAAAAAACGAACCAAAGTGTCCTGTATAGTTTCGTGCATGCAGAAAACTATTTTAAGTGACTTCCGTTCATCATAATGATAGGATGCACAAAAGTCAAGACTTACGGACACTTTTATGAAAATCGGGTACGCACGGGTATCAACAGCTGATCAAGATTTATCCAGCCAGGTTGAAAAACTTGAAGCCGCTGGCTGCGAGAGAATTTGGGAAGCGAAGCTTTCTGGAGTCTCCGATGAACATGAGTCCAAGTTGAACGAGGCAATCAACTTTGTACGAGATGGTGATGTCTTGCTTGTGACACGACTAGACCGGCTTGGGAGATCGTTAGCGAAGATCCTCAAGGCCATCGAATCAATCCACGCGAAGGGAGCAACAATCAAAACGTTGGACGGAACTCTCGACACTTCGAACACCAGCCCTCTTGCGAGAGCAATGATCAATCTGTGCGGTACGTTTGCCCAACTCGAACGGGATCTCATCCTTGATCGGACCAGCGAGGGACGGGAACGAGCCAAAGCGAAAGGCACGCACATGGGTCGCCCTCCTGCTCTTAGCGAGAAAGAAATCAAGGATATTTACCTGAGGCTAGACAACGGAGAATCAATTGCCTCAGTAGCGAGGCGCTACAAAGTGTCTCGACCAACGATCACCAGATACCGCGACAAAAGAACCAAGGGCCTAGAATGAGTCAGAAGAAAGCAGCCGAAAACATTGACCTCTTCGAGGGTTGGATAGCGAGACAAACTAACGCTGATTTCAAAAATCTCGTGCGGCGTGGGCAACTAAATCGCCAGGAAGTTGCGAATGCAGTTGGTTTTGCAAAGAGCGTTCTCCGACAGAATCCAGCTGTTAAGGCCCGTTTAGCGCAACTCGAAGATGACCTTCGGCCAATCGGAATTTTGCCCGAAAAAACTGAGCAGCGAGTTCAGCAAGAGAAAGAGAATAAACCCAAAAAATATGACGGTGAGGCCAGCCGACGCTCTTACGACAAGAGACGACTACAAGAGCTAGAAGCTCAGAATCTTGAGCTAAAAGCCAAACTCAAGCGATATGAAGAATTATCCGAAGTGTTGACCGAGATGGGGATTGAGTTTTGACAAGACCGGTGACAAGAAAAGCATTAACCAGGATCACCAAAGTTCGTTTCGCGAATAACGAACGCACAATATTCGGCGGTGTACTGCTCAAAGATGCAATCAATCTAAAGTCTGCCAAGGTTATTGTACAAGTCGATGTTCCAACTCAGTCGTTACCTGTCGAGGCTGCTGTTGGGCAAGTATGGGAGCTGGATGGCCCATGCACCGAGGAGATTATCGAAAACAACGGATATAAGATTCGACAAGCAGTTTGGCGCAATCCAACTGTTTGTGAATTGAAGATGCCAGCAACAAATGAAAGCTTGATTCAGTTTTTAGCCGATGACCCGGATTTTCGGGGTATCGGCAGCGTCAAAGCACGCAAACTCGTTCAAGCGCTGGGAAACGATCTCGTTCGCCTCGCTACAAGCGGTGATCGAGAAGCCTTCAGAAAGCATCTGACGAATGAGTCAATCGACGCCTTGATCGATGGCTTTCAAAAGTACAAAAACCTCCGACACGCGCAATTTTTAAGCAATCATGGCATTCCACTGTCAGTTCAACACAGGCTGTTCAAAGCACACGGTGAAAGTGCTGTCGAGGAAATAAAGCGCAACCCATACTCTCTACTCACGTTCGGCCTACCCTTTGAAAAGACAGAGAAGATCGCGAGCCAGTTTGGAATTGCGACTGATGACCCCAGACGTTTTGCAGCTGCGACAGAGCAAGCTTTGATCAAGCACTGCCGACTTGGACACACATTCGCAGCACCCTCTGACCTCAAGCGTCGTATCGGAAGCATACTTTCTACTTCGAATGATTCTGTGATCGCCCGAGCCCTAGAGGCAGGAAAGAAAGCAAAGTTCATCACCTATGATCGAAAGAAAGACCAATACCATAACACTGCTCTACACGTCATGGAGCGCGTTGTCGCTAAGCGTTTGCGCAAAATCGGGTCAGCCAAAGTAGACCTATCAGATAAAGAATATGACCTGATCACAAAGTCAGCGATGGCTTTGCCATTCCCCATCGCCGAGCGGCAGTTAGAGGCAGTAGAAATGTCTCTATCGCATGGACTGAGCTGTGTGATCGGTGGTGCTGGCACCGGGAAAACAACGGTTCTCAGAACTACAATCGAGTGCTACCGCGCATTGAACTACAACATTTATGCGATGGCTCTTAGTGGCCGAGCGGCGACACGGCTGCACGAGAGCATTGGCATTGAAACGATGACAATTGCAGGTTTTCTTCGCAATGTTGAGGTTGACGATAAACCGACCCTGATCGTCATCGATGAAGCCTCAATGCTCGATCTGCCAACGCTTTACCAGATCATTATTAAAACAACAGCATCGATCAGACTGCTTCTGGTGGGAGACCCTCATCAATTGCCGCCTATTGGCGCTGGGCTGCCGCTTCAAGACATTATCAATTCAGGAGCCTGCCCTGTCGTTGAGCTTGATATTGTTCAGCGTCAAGACGAAACCACGGGCATACCCGATTACTCACTAGCAATACGCAACGGAGAATTACCGCTTGAGCTGACAGTCGGACGAATATACTTTCATGAAGCGGCGAGCCGCGAAGACATCATAGAATCTTGCACTGAACTGTTGGCCCAATCCCCGCGTGACAGCAAAGTTGTTGCCCCAACGAAAGCCCTCACCAAACTCATAAATAATTCGTGCCAAGAAGCCGTAAATCCGAACGGAAGCCAACTAATGCCTGAGATTTGGGGTGACCTGTGGAGCACAGAATATCGCGTTGGGGACCCAATTATGTGCCTGACTAATGACTATGAGAATGACTTGCAGAATGGAAGCTTGGGAAGACTGTTATCGGCAGATCAGGAAGCTGAAGACCATCTAGGATTAATCAAGATGGACGACAAAACAGAAGTTCTGACTTTGACCAAAGCCTTGCTAGACAACATTCAGCTCGGCTATGCGATGACACTCCACAAAACGCAGGGGTCTCAAGTTCCAAAGGTGATTATTGCCCTCGACAACTCACCCTTGGTGGACCGCTCTTGGATCTACACGGCGATCACACGAGCTGAGCAAGAAGTTCATATAATCGGCTCAAAATCAGTTATGAGGTCTGCTGTCATAAGAAACAGCGCACATCACAGTCGAATGTCCTACCTTGCGGACCTACTTACTGAGAGCGCCCACGCCCACCAAAAAGCAGAAGAAGCCGAATGCGTCGTGTAGTTTACGTTGATCTTGATGATACGTGATTGTGAAACCATAGTTTGGCCGCCAATTGTCACCATAAATTGGCCGCTCTGCTTTCAAAGCGGACCTTTTCAGGTGGCCAGAGTGGCTCAGGCTTTTAAACAAAAGCGAACATTCGAGTCAGGGCTTTCCTCCAGAGCCTCAAGCCAATCACAGCCATTTCATCCAGTATGATTGGCGGAGGAAATTGTAGACGATGAATGATTACATGGCAGAGATAGCCATGCTCAACTAATCTATTGTTTTATAGCTTTATGTTCAGAGCGATTGAGGGTTTAAAGTCAGTAATAATGACGCGGTCAAATTTCTGCAATGAAAAAGCGCGCGCTGCCTAATTGCTGTTATCACACAAGGAGGTTAGTTAATGATTCAATCTGGTAGCTGCCTGTGCGGTGGCGTCCAATATGAAGTAGACGGTGATTTCAGCGACGTTTATAACTGCCATTGTTCCATGTGCCGAAAGCTCCACGCAGCAGCTTTCCGAACCTGTGCAAAGGTACGAGTAGAGGACTGGCGGACCGTCAGAGGCCAGGAGTTGCTCAAAACCTACGAGTCTTCACCCGGAGAGTTTAAGGTTTTTTGCGTAAACTGCGGTTCAAGCATTCATACAAGATTCAATTCAAAACCGGAAATCTATGCTCTTCCGCTGGGCACTCTCGACACCGATCCAGGTGTGCGCGCAGACCGCCATGTTTTCGTAGGCAGTAAAGCTCCGTGGTTCGAGATTTCAGACGATTTGCCTCAATTTATTGAGAATGACTGAGGCAGTGATAACAAGCCATGTACGGCCGACGTCCTTGTCGGGCCGCCGCTTAGAGTTATCGCATTGAAAATTAGGTGAAGAAGATGAGCTGTATACCACAGTCTGGGCAGTGTGAAAGAGACAAAACAGATCCTTTCGCTGAGAATTTAAATGGGCTGGAGAAGCGAGCTTATACACACATACAGTGCCTTGATGTGGCGATTCGGGACCGACCTCAACCTGAAGCCCTCTATGAAGATTCTTCCGATGGAAGCACGCTAGTAATTGAAAGAAAGAGTTTGATGTGGCCATTGGATTATGCGCAAAGGCATCAAGCCGATCATTATTTTATAGATCTTATTCTTGAGAGAATAGCTAATGTGACAAAGGATCTGCCCTATTCAATCTCTTTCCCGTCCGGGATTTCTATTGATCGGAGAGAACTCGAAAGCTACGCAGACAAGATTGCAGGTGAAATTAGGCCATTAATTGGTTATCTATCGTGTGGGCAGGGAGTTAAATCGAATATTGGGAAGCACATATATAAATTCTGGCTTCAATATCCTTGGGAACGCGATGAATGTGACCCAGTATCAGGATTAGGAGTAGAGATGCTAGAAGGGACGACCACTGGCTCCCTTGACCCAGCAAACCTTCCACCGGAATTGGTTGAGCACATTCAAAAATGTTTCACATCCTGCGCCTCCAAATTCAGAGAGTACAATAGCTCCAGAACGGTTCTTTTGGTTGATCTGTATGGCGAACTTAGATATCTCGATGAGGGTTGGTGGCATGATGTTTTCTCCAACCTCCAAGTCCCCTGGGAAATCTCGGAAATATGGAGTGGACTGCATGATTTCATTTCAGAGTCTGAGCGAGGCTGGATTTTTGAAAATCTGTATTCGGCATCGGGCCAACGATAACAAGGCAATGCTCACGACAAGTGCGTGATTGCAACGCTTGGGGCACTGAGGATGAGCGTTCACGGGAGATAGCTGAATGGTAGGGAATATTGTTGTTAATGCCATCTTGGCAGGGATTCTCTTCGCGGCTTACAGTTGGACGCCATGGGCTAGCCTGGCCCTCGCAACACTATCCGCGCTCGCTTTTAGCCACATCTTTATTTTTGACCGGGCTTTTCTTGAGGAGATCGCCAAGCAGGGAATAGACAGGTTGTCGTTGCTTATTGGGGCCGGGATTTCATACGTTGGGGTCATTGTGTCTATAGTGGCGCTGCTGGTAAAGCAATGATCAGGTTCTGCCTTCACCGTTGCAACCCCAACCATTCGTTCCAGTTTGTTCGGGCCCTGAAGGGCCTCCACCGGACGGCCTTTGCTCCGCTTCGCTTCGCAACGGCCGCTGCTGAATATTGGCGTTAATCGTTCTCACCGAAGGTTCGCTTTGCGACCACAATTGGTGTCCAGAATCATTGAACCACTACAATTGCTCCATTACTGGAAGCCGACTATACCTGATTACGGAAGCCAACGGAGAGTCTCTCCGACATGCTAGATATTCAAGGGAATTGTTCATTCAATTTTTTTGTCATGGTCCGGGTCAACAGTTATGTCTCATATCGATGTTATTGCTTGCATTAGAGAAAATGGGAAGTGGACTCCCAAACTAACTCCAGACGAGGATCAGATTTTCGCGCGTTTAGTGCCCGACTTATTCCTCCCGGTAAGAGGAGTCTTGGGCTTTCTCAAAGACAGCAGTCTACCCCCAAATTATTTAGTGAACATATTTTTAGCAGTGGGCTTTTACCTCATTTTCACATGGCTGTATGGCTTCTCGATTCACGGCGACGAAATCCCTACTCCAGATGTTCTTCCTACTCCAGATGTTCTTATTGAACATCCGATCCCAGTCCTTTTTTCGGCGATCGGCACTGCTGGGCTACTTTTTGGCCCATTGTGGATGTTGCACATAATTCTTATGGATCTCTTTCGCGAACGAGTCAAGTCGCGCAGCGGCGATGAACGGTTAGAGTTCGCAAAGAATATTCTGAAGATTGCACAGTGCTATGATCACCTTCGAATGGCTGATCCCAAAGTTCTTGAACACGCCAGGAACGCGGGCCTAGATATGAGCATTGTTACGCGAGGTATCGACGATGCGCTGAACGCCCTCAAAAGAGGGGTCACGTTAATCGCAGAACTGCTCGTAGACGACGATCAATCAAATGTAACGGCTGCGTATTGGAGTATCGTGAGTCGTGATGGACTTGAAAAAGATCTTCGGGAATTGCGTGAGGCCGTAAATGATTTACCAAATCGCGTAAATCGTCTGATTGAAGAGAGAGATCGCCTCATCGCAGAAAAAAAAGCAGCAGACCAACTCGCTCGCCGCCGGTCAGAAGTTAAAGAAGCGGCTAAAGAATTTACTCGGAAGTGAAAAGTTAACGGAATGGAATAACCTTCCGTCCACGTTCTAGCCGAACAATGAGTAGCTTAAAAGTAGTTAACCGATAACCGGCAGACGATCCGAGAAACTAAAGTCCGAGTGATGGACAGAATCTTGGGGGAAATCCAGATCTGCCCCATTCAAAATTGCCAAACCCGACATCATAGAACGCTGAGCCAGAGACAAATGCCGATATCAGGACGCTGTATAAGCGTCCGCTTTGAGTGGTCAATCTGGACGTTCGCTTTGCAACCTCAGCGTGCTTAAGCTCACGGAATTACGCCCACAAAAAAGGTCCGCTTTTTATCAAAAGCCGGCTAGGTGAAATGGTCCGCTTTTATCAAAGAGCGGCCAATGCTGCTCAACTATGACACCATAGTTTGGCCAAAGCGGCCAATCTATGGTCGCAATACTATACGCTGTGCGACTTCAGGAGTGCCTTTGAAGAGGCGACCAAAGACAATCCGTCGATTCAGCTCAATTGACGTGAAAACGGCGCAAAGGAACACTTTAAAAGAGCTATTGCGGTCACTGAGAACATGCATTACATGCTTTCAGTAACCTCCTTTTTACGTTCCTTAAGGAGCCCAATTCTTTCTTCAAGCGCATCGATTTCGTCGTCAATCGTCTGTAAGTGCGCGGCACCCTCCGTCGCGACTCGCGCAAGCGACACGTAATATTTAAAAGTTGTCCCCGAGTCATTGTGACCTGCGAAGCCAGTCAACGCCCTTTCAATGCTGTCTTCATCGATCTTTTTACGATCTCCACTCGCTTTTACAAGTAGCCGTTCTTCCAGATATTTATGACAGGCAAACCGATAAATTGCATATCGACGGAGATCATGGGGAGTTATGCCTGGATCACAGCGACTGACCATTTTCGACAAGTTGCCTGGCGTCATTTTCGTGCCATTCTCGGTCACGAACACAGAATCTGGATCGGCTTTGGTTTGATCAACGATATCTTGCCGCTCTTCCATAATGTACTGATTTGTCGCGTTAATCAGCTCAGAAGTCACTGATATCGTACGGGGCGAACTGTTTTTCGTGCCGAGAGTGATTGGCACTTCGACGCGCTTTTTGTAACTGCCCTTCTGAGGCCCAGGAACGCAACTCTTTTGCAGACTAACCACCTCTCGACGCCTTAAACCGCCCTCACTAGCCCAGCGCAGCATCAGCTCATTCCTACGCTGATGAATCATGATTGCATCGTCAGCGTCTTTTCGACGGATGTTTTCGGTTCGATTACGAACGCTCGTCATCAACTCACCAACCTGCTGCTTGGTAATTAGCCTTGGGTTTCCTTTGCTCGGGACTTTTAGCAAAAAAGGGATGGCATAGTCCGTGCCGTTTCTGGAGTTTGCCTTCGGAGCATTCACTTCGATCTGATAGATCTGGTCAGGCTTATAGAAATCTCTCCACCCAACAATGGTCGGTCTGTAAAACGCTTTCTTCTGCGCCCACCAATAAAACTGTATTACCGCCTGCAATTTGGAATTGACTGTCCCAGGCAAAACACGCTCGGCTTCTGCATCGCGAAACTCGATAATGTCATCGTGAATAGCCTCTTCAGCATCAATGCTTCGTTCTTCCAGAAACGACAGCCAATGCAGAAGACGACCGGCAAGGTCAGATATGTAACTTTCCTTCCATCCATCAGTCGTGAGCGAAATGAGCCAATGCGTTGGAACCTGCATTAAAGCGCCATTCTGAGCGATGACGACTGGGTGTTGGTGCTCAGTCCATACAACCCTAGCCATCACTCTCCGCCTTCCATTAGCTTCGACACCTTCACCTCGTCTCGATATTGCGCTTGTTCAACACCCAACCTTCTTCGGAATTTTTCGTTTTCTTTCATCAAGTCCCAGACATCTGTCGCAAGCCGTCTCAATGTCGCCTCAAGCTCCGCGTTTCTGCGCTTCAGCTGCTCAACCTCTGTCTGTTTCGCTGGGTCCAGTTCAGCAATTGCCTTATACACCTGGATTGCATCTTTGATAGCTTGGTCAAGCCTTGGTCTTAACTTACCGCCTTTTTTGATCAGCTTGTTTGTTTTGTGAACCCCGGCGAAATGCGTGAACCAGTTAAGAGAAAACGCGCCTTTGGGTGGCAACTTGAAGCTAGCTTGCTTCGTTTCACAATACTCTTCGATGACCTCGATCTTGTTAGTGATCAGGGTGCTCGCATCCAGCTTGGACTCAGAAGAATCGCTCTTTTTTTGAGTCTCACTCGCTTTAGGCATCAGCTTTCTCCAGGAACTTCTTCATGATTGCGCTGTGCGCGGCATCAATAATGATTTCAGGATCTTGCGGACGACTGAATGAGCAGAGGTTTGCGCAGCCCTGGCAACTGCCTTGAACCGCTGATGAGCGCTGAACCTCGCCATTCTCGAAGCAAGCAGAACGTTCTTTGTATGCTGGCGACTCTCCAAAGCAAAGACCATCCGGAACGTGATTAAAAACGATGCCGACCTCGTTGACACGCTTTATAAGCCTTTTAAAGCGTCTTTCATCCTCAACCTCACCCTCGGACAGCAGTTTGCTTAAATCTTCTTGTAGGGCGTTTGAGAGGCCCTCAGGATGCAAAGCAAGGTGCGCCACCTTCTCTGCACGGACTTCATCAAATGCCAAGCGCCAATCTGGGTCGGTCAAATACTGCTGGGTCATCTGAAATCCACTGTGACGAAGGTAATGCGAGAGAGTGGGCAAATCCCCCGCGTCCCAACGGAAAAAATAGGTCATCGCGAAGAAACGTCGGAACTGGTGCTCGCTCCAAACCCATTTATTTTCTTCATCGGTATCCATCACGAGGTCTGCGAATTCATTGAACTGGCCATCCTGCCAGTAATTGACCTCTCCTCCTCGGAAAGTCGGCATCCGCAAAAGCGACTGATCATCCTCTGATCTGATCGATTCAGTGAGCCTCTCAAGGATGTGGACTGCCTTTTGAACCAACTTTATGGTCGGAAAGACTTGGTAGTTTTGGAGGACCTTAGCGCTGTATAGCTTTATCCAGTGTCCGTTTTTCGAATCAAAGCAACATCCGGCTTGCAAGGACTCGATCTCGACTTGTCGTCGTGCGGTAAAGCAATAAATGACCGCAAGGCAGGCGGTGGGCAGATACCGATGCAACACCTTGTTAAGGCTATATCCTTCAGTGGGCACCCAACCCTGGTTTAAGAGCCGCGAAACCGATGCTTTCGAGACGCCAAGTTCGTCAGCGATATCCTGATAGTTAAGACCCTCACTGCGAAGACGCTCCATCTCTTCCACTTGCTCTGGACTGATCGTTCGTCGTTGCGAGAAACCTTCGTTACTCGGCTCACGGTCCCATGCGACGATGTTATACGGCGCTCCAGGTTTGTTCTCTAGCTCTGTCAATGGGTTATCTCGAAACCACCACACCATTCTCCCAGAAGCGTAGGTCCATCGACTTTCCTCGGAGCCACCACGGTTATTTCCCTCAAAAAACGCCCGTTGTTGCTCTATTGCCCTGTCTCTGTATTCAAGCAAAGGATCAGCATAATCAACTACCCATCGGATCGCCCGATCCATAAACTCGAAGAACACGGGCTGTGGAATGTTTTTGGTCCGACCACCATCCTCACCCCATTTCTTTGCAAGCTTGTTCGGATCAAAGCTTGATAGCGCGACTGATGGACGGTGCTGTTCAGGAATAATGTCTCTGAAAATCTCAAGGATTCGAAAGAACTTCTTAATCGCAGTCAGTTCTTTTCGAATCGTATCCTTTTTTCTCTTTTTTGGCTTTTTGTCGCACTCTTGCTTCAGATACTTCTTCTGCGAAGCCTTGATGTAGAATCCGTGTTTCTCTCTGAATTTAGTCAGCAATACAGGGTATTCACTACTCAGCAAGCGGTCGCTGACACCCAGGTTCTCAGCAATCAGGGCAACTTTCAGGTCCGGCTTGGTAGCGCTCCGCTGAATTTCGAATTTTGATGGGTCAGTAATCGACTCCAAATACTCAGTGAGTCTTACTTGAACATTCAGACGTTGTGCTAACGAATACCTAAATTCGTTTATCAATTCTTGCTGCACTGCATCGTTGATGCTGCTCAACGCGTGAATATCATATTTGTATCTGAGCAAACGCAGGAAGTTGATAACGAAAGCTGCGTTATCAATGAGGCCTTCAGGCCCAACTTTCCCGATTGTTTTGACCAAACTCGTTCCCATGATTGAAAGAGCGAGCTTCACGGATTCAACCAAAGCGGAATCTTCGCTCAATAAAAAATTCGGCGCGATTGGCACTGAAAACGAGATGCCTTTTCCGTCTTTCGGCGCGTCTTTAATCATCCATTTCAGGTCTGGATATTCCGTTCCTGGTGCCAAAAATGAGGGCTTGTAACTTTCCAAGGCTGCAAGTTCTTGATCCTCAGTTCCCTGGAAGTGTGATTGATACTGAGACAAATCGATAACTGCTCCCATCAGTCAACCTCCTCCGTCACATCAATGGTGGGTATAATTTGCTCATACGGATTCGGTCGATTCCTCACTTCTTCCTGAGCATTTCTCAATAATGTCGAGTGTTGTGGCGCACTGGAGAGTCTTTCCAACATCATGTTCGTGTAGAGATACCAGAGCGACCACGGTTCAAATTCATCTTCAGGCAAGTTCTTCCGTGCCCTCTCGACTACTGAATGCCACTGGAGCAGAGAAACGATGTTTGATTGTGATAAAACGAAAATATCTCTCCGTTGCTCACAGCCCACACACTTATCGACTCTATCGCAAACCTCTCCTTCGGCTGTGCCCGGCTGGACACCTGCCTTGGGGTCAGCGCATTGCAGGCCACCAAAATGATTTTCCAGGATTACCTTCTTGCGCTCTTCATAAGACTCTTTGTCGATACCAACTTTGTCTGCATAGTTTTCAATATCAATCGTTAACAGTGCTTCGAACCACTCCAAAAACTGACGGATATTTGAGGTTCGACGCAGCATCTCAGGCAGGTGGGACACGTATTTTCGGGCCATGTCATAAGTTTTGTGACGCCCTTTTCTCCCAACCGACGTCGCATCACCCGTGAGCAGCCCTTCGAGAAGCAAGACAGACCCGCGAATTGCTTTTAAGGGGCTTGACCACTTGCCGTTACTTGCCGAACGACAGATCTCATGAAACTTTGAATTTAGGGTGGCAGGATGAATCCGCGTTGGTCTGCGGAAACCCTCAGCATTGTTTGCGTGGGTGTTGTTTTTATAATCCCCGAGGAACAAAAAGCTTTGATCCTCGGCACGCACCAAAGTAAGCATGGGCTCAGTGATCCTAAGCAGATGCCTGAAGACATCCACGACAGACAGCGAACCTGGCGTTACAGGACTATCATCAGTCTGATGGGAGACGAGTTCGGATTCGGGCTCTTCACCTGATCGATACTTATACCAAGACAAAACATAAGCCTGGGCATCTTCTTCATAGCGCAGAGCGCCACGAAGCAAGTTAGAGATACTGTCGGGGTTCCCGGCTACTTCAATAGTGATAAAAGCATGCGCAGCTGCGAGAACAAGTGAATCGTTACCGATGTAGCTTCGCAGTTCATGACGGGTCACATCCGAATGATGCACTCGCATGAAAAACGCACTGTAATTTTGAGGCGTTTGACCGTCTTGTTCTCTCGGCCACAGATGGTTCCAGTATGTGATAATGTAAACAACGAAGATGGGTAGCGGGTTCTCACCAAGCAAGAACTTGTAGGCTTCACCGAGATCCTTAGCGAAAAGGTCATCCGAGTTATCGAAGAGCCGATGAAGCTGCTCGACCTTTCGCTTGATTTCTGGATTGGACGCCCAAATCGACGCTTGAGCAACCTTATTCATGTGATCGACAATAATTTCAGCACAAGTGCGCTTAACAAGTTCTATACGTCTCGCAAGAACCGTTGCTGCCGATGAATATAAATCAGTATCTTCGTTCTGCTTGCCCTCTTCCGCTTCAAGTACAACATTTGAAACAAGAGTCCTGATAGCCTCTCTCTCTTCGTCATCAAGCTCTAGGGACTCTTCAACAAAGTCGAGTCCGTTCCCGATCAAACCCTCTAAATCAATCGATTTATCAATCGTAACGTCCAGAAAGGTGCTGCCCTGACCGACTTCATGCTCCACTTTCCAGCCATGTAGCCGCATTCCCGATGGCACCAATCCCTTATTTTCTGCTATTTCAAAGAAGCGGTTAGCGCCCCAAACAGCGTTCTGTCGGGTACGGTTTCCAATATCTCGCTTCATCAAAAACCCGCGATAGTCGGCGATGACGGAATACCAGTGGATCGACACATCCAACGGTGGTGTACTGCGCCAGTTGTGTCTTGAAAGCCATCGTCTTAAGTCTTCAGCGCTTTTTGCTTCGGAAAAGAAATCGAGAATTTTTTTGATTTGAAACCACGCCGTTCTCTCAGTGTCGGGTCTTGCATCCGCGTACTCACTTCTATAACCCAACGCAAACTCGGTCAGGAAATGTTCACCGAAAGGCTCAACCCATTGTGAGAAATCTCGGACTGTATGTTTCGTTATCTCTACAAACAAAATCGATCACCATTATCGCAGTTAGGTGAGGGTCAAGGGGTTGGTGCGGCCCGCAGCCGCTCAGCGGCGAGGACTCGGCCCCTTGACGCTCTTTCTAAAATCACCCTTCTTGCTGGGTTGTAGTCATCGACTGCAACCCTGCTACCGGCGAGGGCGGGGTTTGGGGCAGAGCCCCAAGAGGATGACTCTGTACTGGATAATAGTGCGATGACTGGGATTTGTAAGATAAATCTTGAAAAAAAATGCAAAAAAACAGATAGATAGAGGCTGGATATTTGCTTTACGCGTTGTACAGATGGTACTTCAGATACTGACGCACTCTTTCGATATCGCCACTCAACAAAACCTCCAAAGCAGAGGCGTCATCGAAAGCTTTGTTTGGCTTTGATAGCCACTCAGTAGCTTTGTTTTTGTCCTTGGAGAAAATGATTTGAAGAGATTCGTATACTGACAGCACTGCTATGACTTGGTCCCTGTCCTCCAAAAGCCGCGTTCGTTGATCTGCATTCAATCCCCAAGTGTTCAATATGCCGGACGCAGCATCACGGCGATCCTTATCTATCGATTCCTTAAGGTGGCGACCAACGACGTCATAGCCCTGGGCTTCGAGAGCAGCCAAGGTTTCATGTATTTCCGTGTAGGGGGGACGGACGCCCTGATTGAAAAACGGTATCGATGTATGCGGCTCATCAATCTCCAATCCAGGTCCGACGCACTCCCAGACGGAGTTTAGAGTTTGGAATACGCGACTCTCAGAACTACGTTCAGTGATCTCTGCTTCTATCGGACTCGATTTCACTTCAACACCACTTCTGAAGCGCCCCTTTCTATCTTCAATAAGGGTGCCATAAAGCGTTTTACCGATTAGCTTTTGGTCTTCAGCGTAGAAAGTGATCAGAAACCAATCTTTGATGATTCTGTCAGCCATTACGCATTCCTTCGCGGATCTGAAAACGGGGGATAGGTTGGGTGGTGCTGCTCTAGCTTGCGCTGGTTAAACGAGCTTGGGTCCAACTGCCATGATTCTGTACTCCATCTGATGTTGAGAGGTGCCAGAAAAAGATTAGCAGAACAGGGGCTATGAAGCCCCTTTCCGCAAAACCGATTCTGATGCTTTATGCATCCTCTTTTGGTGCCTCTACAGCTTCAGCCTCTTCTTCACCTTTTCGCTTCGCGACCGGCATCAGCTGACGACGAATTTCCGCCTCGATCTCTTCTGCAATTTGTGGGTTCTCAGCCAAGAACTTGCATGCGTTTGCCTTACCTTGGCCAATCTTGTCCCCTTTATAGGCATACCAAGCACCGGACTTATCAACAAGACCTTGCTTCACTCCGAGATCGACAATCTCCCCCAGTTTATTTGTTCCCTGGCCATAAAGAATCTGGAACTCAGCTTGCCTGAAGGGAGGAGACACCTTGTTTTTTACTACTTTCACGCGAGTCTCGTTGCCCACGACCTCGTCGCCTTCTTTCACAGATCCGATTCGACGGATGTCCATTCTTACAGACGAATAGAACTTGAGAGCATTACCACCAGTGGTGGTTTCTGGCGACCCGAACATGACTCCGATTTTCATCCGGATCTGGTTTACGAAGACCACCAGGCAATTTGCGTGCTTAACGTTACCTGTTAGCTTGCGCAGCGCCTGCGACATCAAACGGGCCTGGAGACCAACATGGCTATCGCCCATTTCGCCTTCGATTTCAGCCTTTGGTACGAGAGCAGCGACTGAGTCAACGATAATCAATCCCACGGAGTTTGATCGAACGAGCATATCCGTGATTTCAAGGGCCTGCTCACCGGTATCTGGCTGAGATACCAGCAGATCATCAAGATTCACACCCAGCTTTTCAGCGTATACAGGATCAAGCGCATGCTCAGCATCAATAAAAGCAGCAGTCAAACCTTTCTTCTGAGCTTCAGCCACCAACTGCAAACAAAGTGTGGACTTACCTGCACTTTCTGGGCCATAGATTTCACATATACGGGATAGAGGAAGTCCGCCGATTCCAAGGGCGATATCAAGGCCCAGAGAGCCCGTAGAGATCGCAGGCATTGGACCCGCCGACTCATTCATCTTCATAACAGAGCCTTTACCGAACTGACGTTCGATTTGGCTCAACGCGGCAGACAATGCCTTTTTGCGATTTTCATCACTCATAATTCTTCTCCAAAAATACTGGTAAACAGAGGGTTTTTTCTGGGCTGTACCGGTACAATCTTAAATGGCGCTTCTGACATAGCTGCAAGCCGCTCACTCACTCACTCAGTCGATTTGTACCGCCTTTTCTGGTCCTAATTAGTAAATTTCACAGATCCGGCCGTAAGGCAGGCCGCCAATGCCCAGGGCAACATCCAGCCCGAGGGAGCCGGTGGAAACCGCAGGAATGGCTTCACGGGGCTGGTCGCCCATTTTCATCACGGCACCCTTGCCGAACTGACGCTCGATCTGGCCCAGTGCTGCGCTCAATGCTTTCTTGCGGTTGTCTTCCATCAGTGCAAAACCCTCTGTCGCCCAGGCCGCCGGTGCCCTTTGGCACTAAGGCGGCAAAATAGTGAATCAGGAAGCCGTACAGCGTAACCAGCCAATTCCCTGTATATTTGAACAGTATTAAAACATAACCAGCAGAGCAGACCAACCCCTCCGGATGTGAAAGCCGTCAGAGTTCATCGACAAACCCTTTAACACCCTGAAGCGCAAAGAGAACGGACTGCCGCCGGACCTGATCCCGGTTACCCTCGAAGTGCTTTACCACCGCCACGGTTGAGGCCGGACTGCTGCCCCAGGCAAACCAGACTGTGCCTACCGGCTTGTCCTCGCTGCCACCACCGGGCCCGGCCACACCGCTGATCGCCACAGCAATATCGGCACCAGTGGCCGCCAGGGCGCCGGCCACCATTTCCCGCACCACCGGCTCGCTGACCGCACCGTGTTCATCCAGCGATTTCCGGCTCACTCCCAACAGCCCCTGCTTGGCTTCATTGCTGTAGGTGACCAGCCCTCCCAACACATAACCCGAGGAACCGGCCCGGTCGGTCAGAACTTTGGCGACCCACCCGCCGGTACAACTCTCAGCGGTCGCAATGGTACGGACCGCCCGCAGCAGTCGTTCACCAAGGCGATTGCCTGCCTCTTCCAATTCCTGATCACTGGCCAGCATAATGACCTCCTTCGTTTCATCACGGCGGTTATTTTCTTACAATTCACGCCTTCATCCAAAGCAAGGCTACCCGGACCCGTTCATGTCAGCAGCTCAGACCGATCTTTCCAAGCACACCCCAATGATGCAGCAATACCTGAAGATCAAGGGCCAGCACCCCAACGAACTGGTGTTCTACCGCATGGGGGATTTCTACGAGCTATTCTACGAGGATGCCAAGAAAGCGGCTGAGCTGATGGATATCACCCTCACCGCCCGGGGCCAGTCCGGAGGCAACCCGATACCCATGGCGGGCATCCCTTACCACTCCTCTGAGGGCTACATTGCCCGGCTCGTTCGGGCAGGTCAATCCATCGCCATCTGCGAGCAGATTGGTGACCCGGCCACCAGCAAGGGACCGGTCGATCGCCAGGTGGTCCGGATCGTCACCCCCGGCACCCTGAGTGACGATGCCTATCTGGAGGATCGTCGGGATAACCTGCTGGTGGCCCTTTATAACCACCGGGAGCAGTTCGGGTTTGCCTCGCTCGACATCTCCAGCGGCCGATTCGCGGTCTCGGAGCTGGAGAACCTGGACGCCCTGCAGGGCGAGCTCCAGCGGCTGCGCCCGGCGGAGATCCTGATCAGCGAGGATTTTCCCTATCAAGAGGTCCTTGAGGGCTTTACCGGAATCCGGCGCCAGGGTCCCTGGCTATTTGAGTCCGATACCGCCCGCCGGGTGATCACCCAGCAATTACAGGTACGGGACCTGACCGGGTTCGGCTGCGAGGATCTGAATCTGGCGGTCTGTGCCGCTGGCTGCCTGCTGCAGTACGCCAAGGAAACCCAGCGCACCGCCCTGCCCCATATCCGTAAACTGACCCGTGAACGGCGCGATGAAGCGGTGATTCTGGATGCCGCCAGCCGCCGCAACCTGGAAATCGACACCAACCTGATGGGCGGCCACCAGTACACCCTGGCCTGGGTAATGGACCGCACCGCCACCGCCATGGGTGGCCGGGAGCTGCGGCGCTGGCTGAACCGCCCGCTGCGGGATGTGGAGATCGTGCGCCAGCGCCAGCAGGCTGTGTCTGCACTCCTCGACGGGTTCCATTACGAACCGGTCCATGACCTGCTGAAAACCGTTGGTGACATTGAGCGTGTCCTGGCACGGGTCGCCCTTCGCTCAGCACGCCCGCGAGACCTGGCTCGCCTGCGGGATGCATTCCAGGCATTGCCGGCGCTTCAGGAGACCCTGAAGCCGGTGAATTCGCACCATATCGTAAAACTGGCCACAACCATCGGCGAGTACCCGGAACTGGCAGACCTGCTGGAGCGCTCCATCATTGACAATCCTCCGGTGGTTATCCGAGAGGGTGGCGTGATACGGGAGGGCTTCGATGAGGAACTGGACGAACTGCGAAACATCAGTGAAAACGCCGGCCAATACCTGCTGGATGTGGAAACCCGGGAGCGGGAGCGCACCGGGATCAGCACCCTGAAGGTAGGTTACAACCGGGTGCACGGTTATTACATCGAAATCAGCCGGGCTCAGTCGGACCAGGCGCCGGTGGATTACATTCGCCGCCAGACCCTGAAAAATGCCGAGCGCTTTATTACCCCGGAACTGAAAGAATTCGAAGACAAGGCCCTCAGCGCGAAGAG
>Ga0247720_100325_pt1 | contig 19668 bp, 14 predicted proteins | sample MSEWel2015_12_15_FD_189078 | JGI IMG/M metagenome (GOLD analysis project Ga0247720, IMG submission 189078) | Subsurface sediment microbial communities from gas well in West Virginia, United States - MSEEL Well Study Marcellus 3H_2015_12_15 | ecosystem: Environmental > Terrestrial > Deep...
GCCATGGTGCTTGTCGGCGCCATGATTGTCGGCAGCGTGGAGACACGGTGGGCCGGCGTGGTGGTGCCCGGGAGCAAATCGGTTACCACAACCCGGTACCACGGCGAACAGGCACCCAGCTTTGCCAGGGGCGAGGAAATGGGCCGGTTCAGGCTGGGTTCCACGGTAATTCTGGTGATGCCACAGGGCGCTGTGACCTGGAACCCGGATCAGGTGGCGGGCAAGACCGTGCGCCTGGGCGAAGCCTTTGGTGAGATCCCCTGATCGGCTCCCTCAACAGGCAACTGGCGTGAACATCATGCCCGGCAAAACGGAAACGCCAATACCTCCCGGATGTCCTCGACGCCCAGCTTGACCATCAGCAGGCGATCCAGCCCGAGCGCAACACCCGAGCACTCGGGCAAGCCCCGCTCAAGCGCGGCGAGAAAGGCTTCATCCAGCGCCATTTCAGGCTTGCCGGACCGCCGGCGCTGCTCGTTATCGGCCTCGAATCGCCGCCTTTGTTCCTGAGGATCGGTCAATTCCCAGTAGCCGTTGCACAGCTCCAGACCATCAATATAAAGTTCAAACCGGTGCGCCATTGCATGGCCATCGGACCGTGAAACCCGGGCCAGGGAAGCCTGAGACGCCGGGTAACCAGTTATGAACTCGGGCCTATCCCGGCCAAGATTCGGCTCTACGGCAAAACTCATCAGCAGATCCAGGCAGCCATCGCGGCCCAGGTCCGCCAACTGTTCCGGCTCCAGCCACTGTTCACAACGGCGCAGCAAGTCACTATCTGTGGCGTCGAAGGGGTCAATGCCCGCCCAACGCCTCACAGCGTCGCTATACCGGACGACCCCGGGCCGCGCACAACCCAGCCAGCCACAAACGAGATCGGAAACCTCTTCCATCAGGTCCGTGTCGTCGAATCCGGTTCGATACCATTCCAGCATGGAGAATTCGGGGTTGTGCCGCCGCCCAAGTTCACCATTGCGGAACACTCTGGACACCTGATAAACCGAACCGTAGCCGGCCGCCAGCAGGCGCTTCATATGATACTCGGGCGATGTCTGGAGCCAGCCTCCATTGCGGGAAGCGGCAGTTACCCGCGCATGGACGCCATCAAGATTGACATCGGTGACGCCGCACCGGCCCAGGATCGGGGTTTCCACCTCCAGCACCGCTCTTTGCGCAAAAAAGCCGCGCACAAAGGCCAGTTGCTGTGCACGGCTTTTCAGGGCAGCCTGCGAGGCAGACGGCTGCCAGACAGGTTCGCGGGTCATGTCCGGATCAACTGCTCTTGACCCGGCTCACATATTCGCCCGAACGGGTATCAACCTTGAGCACTTCACCGATGGTGATAAACAGCGGCACGTTGACCACGGCACCGGTTGAGAGCGTCGCGGGCTTGGAGCCACCCTGGGCCGTGTCGCCCTTCATGCCCGGATCGGTATCGACCACTTCCAGCTCGACGAAATTCGGTGGTGTCACTGACAGGGGCGAACCGTTGTAGAGTGTCACCGTGTAGACATCCTGCTCTTTCAGCCACTTCATGGTGTCACCAACCGCCTTGGCATCGGCCGGGTATTGCTCGAATGAGCCGTCTGTGAGCATGAAGTGCCAGAATTCACCGTCGGTGTAGAGGTATTCCATGTCCTGGTCAATAACATCCGCGGCTTCCAGGCTTTCGCCGGATTTGAATGTACGTTCCCAGACCCGGTTGGTCATGAGGTTGCGCAGCTTTACCCGGTTGAACGCCTGCCCCTTTCCGGGTTTGACAAACTCGTTCTCGAGAATGATGCAGGGGTCGCCATCGAGCAAAACCTTAAGACCACCGCGAAATTCGTTGGTAGAATATGAAGCCATGAAATGTCCACCTGACAAAATGCTGTTTAAAATTCGAAAGGCGCTATGATACAGCGAACCCCCGCCCGTATAGAAGCCCACCTTTGCGACCAGGAATATCGCAGCTGGCAGCAATTGTTGTCGGCATCGGTGACATCGCCGGAGGAACTGCTCCGGCGCCTGGACCTGCCTGAAGACCTCTGGCTTGCAGGCGCCAGGCAGGGGCACCGTTTGTTCCCCATCCGGGTGCCAGAGCCTTTTCTGGCGCGAATGGAACGGGGCAACCCGGCCGACCCGCTGCTCAGACAGGTGTTGCCGCTGGCAGATGAAACCGGCCATGCGCCCGGTTTTGTCAACGATCCGCTCCGGGAGGCGGGCGCAATTCCCACCACCGGGCTTATTCGCAAGTACCGAAGCCGGGCGCTGCTGATGGTCACGGGCCAGTGTGCGGTGAACTGCCGTTACTGTTTCCGGAGGCATTTTCCCTATGACGAACAACGGCTGGGGCGGGACGATCGCCAGAGCGTCATTGATACCCTGTCCGCCAGCCCGGAGATCAACGAAGTCATTTTCAGCGGCGGCGACCCGCTGGCGGTGAATGACCGGCTGCTTGCCCAGTGGGCATCCGCCATCAGTGGCATACCCCATATCCGCCGGCTCCGCCTGCACACCCGCCTGCCCGTCGTTATCCCCCAAAGGGTCTGTGACGAGCTGCTGAAATGGCTGTCCACGACACCCCTGCAGGTGGTGATCGTGCTGCATATCAATCATCCGGCGGAAATCGACACGCCGACCCGCCGGGCACTCGGATATCTGAGGGCGGCAGGAGCAACCCTGCTGAACCAGAGCGTTATCCTCAGGGGCGTAAACGACCGGGCCTCCGTGCTTGAAGCCCTGAGCGAGAGCCTGTTTGATGCCGGCGTGCTGCCCTATTATCTGCATGCGTTTGATCCGGTGGCGGGCGCGCACCATTACGACGTCCCGGATCACGAAGCGAAATCGCTGGTTCGCGAGCTGCTGGAGAGATTACCCGGGTTTCTGGTTCCGAAACTGGTGCGCGAAGAGCCGGGAAAGGATAGCAAGACCCCGATTAACCTGCTGCCGTGACAGGCTTCGCAAAAAGGGCCCAGAAATCACTTGTCAAAGATTGTTAACTCATGATCTTCTCGCTATCTGAAACTGGTTTGCTACTTTAAAGTCCAGTAACGTCCTCAGATAATTCCCGAAATTGGCATGAATTCATGGAAGGTATGACCCTGAAACCAGATCTCCGCGTTCCCGAACAGAAAACGGCCAGCCTGTCGTTCTGTGACACAACGCCGAAAGCCTTCCGGGTCTGGGTAGACCAGTTGCCAATGGCCAATATCGGTGAGGTATCACGGCAGCTTTATCATGCCATCATTGAACTCAACCATCTGTTTGTGGCCCCTCAGCAACGCATGCAGTTTCTGGAGCTGATCCGGGAAAAGATCCATTTTGTCTGCAACGAGCTTTCCCGACACTATCTGGGCCTTGCCGTTGCACTTCCGGAAAAGCAGCGGAAGATCGCCAACCTGTCCCAGGCACTGCAGCTGCATCTGGCCGGTGGTTACAAACTCTGCGTTCTTGAATACATCGACAACGGCGGCCTGGATAAAAACCGCCGGCAGATTGCCAGTGCGGTTCACAGAGCCATTTCCGAGCTGGCGGCAACCATTCTCAGGTCGCACCAGCTCTATTGCCCCAGCCCCGCCCAGAGCTGGCTCGAATGCCACCGGCTGTTCCGTTTTGCCTACCGCAACAAACTGTCGGTGGTACAGGTAGAGGACGACACACTACGCCATCGTCGTACCAGTTCCGTGGCCGACAGCTACAAGCGCATTCTCCTGCTTGGCTGCGCCCGGCCCAATCAGCTCAGGCAGGCAGAGCTCCTGCAGGTTTACGAGCTGTTCGAGGCCTGGACCGGTCATGCCCTGTGCGGGCCAGATGTCGGGGAAGACAGCCTGTTTGTTGTCAATATGGAGCGGGACAATCCTCCCTTCTACCGCAGCCTGCTCGACCAGCAACCGGGTGATGAAAGTTTCGGCCTCGATACCCATGAGCTCTCGGCCAGGATTTCGGAAGTCCTGCATGCCCGGCGTGAGCACACGTCACCAGACAACGACCTGGCTGTTCCGGCCAAGGTCAGCAACACCCTGCTGACCCATCTCAGCCAGGCCCTTGGCATTCTCGCCAAACGGAACTTCAATCGCATTGCCAGCCAGGGCTCCCTTGAGGTCTGCGTTGGCCTGACCGCTGCCCATTACTTCATTGCCGGGGAGAAAACCTTCACCGAATTTGTCCATGGCAATGACAACGGCCACCAGGAAGAAGAAAACCTGTTCGTCCGCTCCGCCCGGCAGAAACAGGACGCCTGGTCCGGGGCGCACGATGCGGCCCCGAGCGACGAGCGCCTGCATGCCGCAGACGCTCCCATCAACTTCCGGGGTAACTACGGCACCTCCCCGGCGCTGCCCACCGACAGAAACCGGCCCAAATCGCACCAGTCCCTGCTGATCAACACCAGCCCCGGCGGCTACTGTGTCGCCTGGGAGAGCAACGTGCCCCCCTCACTTCAGGCCGGTGAAGTGCTCGGCGTCCGGGAACAACGCAGTCACCCCTGGAGTGTCGCGGTTGTCCGCTGGATCCGTCAGATCAGGCACCAGGGCACCCAGGTGGGCATTGAACTGCTAGCCCCCAGCGCCGCCCCCTGTGGCGTGCGACTGATCCAGAAAGTGGGTAACAGCAGCGAGTATCTTCGTGGCCTGCTGCTACCGGAAATCAGCGTGGTGAATCAGTCGGCCACGCTGATTACCCCGCGGCTGCCCTTCCAGTCGGGCAGCCGGATTTCACTGCTTCATGATGGCCGCGAAGATCAGGGGCAGCTTTTGCGAAAGGTTTCATCCACGGGCAGCATCAGCCAGTTCGAGCTCAAACTGCAGAACGCAACGGCACTGAATGCCGGTTCAGCCACGGCTCCCTCCGGAGCAAGCGAGGATGAATTCGACTCGCTCTGGCCATCACTATAATGGTGTAAAACTGAGACGCAGGAGTCCCGGAGAGGGTTGTTATTGAACCGCAACCCCTGCATCATTCAGCGTTAGTGAATGAACCGTGCATCACGAGACGCCTTACGAATGCAGAAAAAGAACGCGACCGTACACCTGCTGATTCTTGATCCATCGCAAAACGATGCCGAGTCTCTGGTCAGCTTGCTCCGCAACTCCGGCAAGGCCACCCGTGCCCACCGAATCACCTCCGAAGAAGATCTCGAAGAGACCCTGAAGTCGGGTAACTGGGATCTCCTGCTGGCCCGTGATCTCGACGAAGAGTTTTCCGCCGACGACGCGCTTGCCATGATCCGCCGGATGGACAAGGACATTCCGTTCATCCTGCTGACCGAGCAGGACAGTCGTGAGCGCACGGTCGCGATGATGAAGGCGGGGGCCCAGGACACGGTCCCGTTCGAATACACCGATCTTCTTGTGCTGGTGGTCAACCGGGAGCTGGCCGCCCTCGATGAGCGCCGTCGGCGCAGAGTGCTTGAATCCCACCTCCGGGAAGCAGAGCAGCGCTGCCAGCTGCTGCTCGAAAGCTCCAAGGACGCCATTGCCTACATCAACGATGGCATGCACATCTACGCCAACCAGTCGTACATGGAATTCCTTGGCTACGACGATATTGACGATCTCATCTGTGTCCCGGTACTCGACACCCTTACACCGGAAAGCCAGGACAAGTACAAGGAGTTCATGAAGTCGTTCGCGGAAAAAGGCGAGGACGGCATGACCATGAACTGCACCGCCCGGCGCAGCGACGGCCACGAACTGAACGTCACCATGTCGGTATCGGCGGCAACCTATGATGGTGAGGCCTGCACCCAGATCGTTCTTCAGCCCGAGCATAGCGATGCGGAGCTCGAAGAAAAGCTGCGCCAGATCAGCAGCCAGGATCTTCTCACCGGCCTGTATAACCGTCAGTACCTGATGGATGCCCTCGCCGAAGCGATTGCCAAGGCCGGCAAGAACAACGAAGCCGGTGCGCTTGCCTACATTGCCCTGGACAACTTCATGGGCATGAAGAGCCAGGTGGGCATATCGGGTGCCGACCTGCTGCTTGGCGACCTGGCCAACCTGCTCAAAGAGCAGGCCGGAGACGATCTCGCCCTGGCGCGACTGAGTGATGATGCTTTCAGCCTGCTTTGCCAGCCCTGCGACGAAAAGACCATGGCCGATCATGCCGAGCGTATTCGCAAGGCGGTTGAAGACCATCTGTTTGATATAAATGGTCGCACGGTCCAGCTCACCGTGAGTGTCGGCGTTGCCGCGATTACCGAGAACTCGCCAAAAGCCGAAGAACTCATGGCCCGAGCCCACACGGCCTCGGCGGAAGTCCACAAACTGGAAGGCCATGCCAAAGGCAATGGCGTGGTGGTGTACAACCCGGCAGATTTTGAAGAACTGGATGAAAACAACTCGGTGGAAGCTATCCAGAAGGCTCTGGAAGAGAATCGCTTCCGGCTGCTGTTCCAGCCGATCATCAACCTCCGGGGCGAGGGCGAAGAACACTACGAGGCCTTCGTGCGCATGCTCGACAAGGACAATGGGGAAGTCTCGCCCTATGATTTCCTGCCGCCCATGGGCCCGAGTGACACCGCCATCAAGATCGATCGCTGGGTGATTCTGCAGACCATCAAACAGCTGGCCAGCCATCGCTCACGGGGCCACGATACCCGGCTGTTCCTGAACGTGACGGCAGAAACCCTGCAGGACAAAACCTTCACCCCGTGGCTGAGCGTTGCCCTCAAGGCCGCCCGCTTGCCGGGCGACTCCCTGATTTTCCAGATCCGGGAACGGGATGCCAACGATTACATGAAGCAGGCGAAAGACTTCACCAAAGCGGTCCACGAACTTCACTGCAAGGTGTCCATTGCCCAGTTCGGCTGTGCCCTCAATCCGTTCAACACCCTCAAACACATCGACACGGACTATGTGAAAATCGATGGTTCGTTCACCGAGGAAATCCAGAAGAACGACGAGGCCAAGGAACAGGTGAAGGAAATGGTCAAGAGCCTGCAGTCCAGTGGCAAGCTCACGATCATACCGCTGGTGGAAAACGCCGGCGTTCTGGCCACGCTCTGGCAAGCCGGTGTCAACTACATCCAGGGCTACTACCTGCAGGCCCCGGTTCCTGAAATGAGCTACGATTTCGGCGACAACTGAGCCACCCGGCTCAGTTACCGGCCTGCTCCAGCCCCAGGTTGGCTTCGCTCTCCCGGAAGCCTATCAGGTAAAGGATGGCGTCCAGCCCCAGGGTCGAGATGGCGTGGCGGGCTGATTCCTTGACCAGGGGCTTGGCCCGGAACGCAACGCCCAGGCCGGCCTGGCTCAGCATCGGAAGATCATTGGCGCCATCACCCACCGCGATAACCTGCTCGCGGGAAATATGCTCTTTTTCAGCAATTTCCAGCAGCAGCTCGGCTTTGCGCTTGCCATCAACAATCTGCCCGACGACCCGGCCGGTTACCTTGCCGTTCTCGACTTCCAGTTCGTTCGCATAGATGTAGTCGATACCCAGTTTCTGCTGCAGGTGACGGGCGAAATAGCTGAATCCGCCGGACAGAATTGCCGTCCGGTACCCGAGGGCCTTGAGGCTGCGAATCAGGTGCTCCGCGCCTTCCGTCATGCGCAGGCGACTGGCAATCCCCTCCAGCACTGACTCGTCGAGCCCCTTGAGCAGTGCCAGGCGCTCTGCGAAGCTCTGGCTGAAATCCAGTTCGCCCTGCATCGCCCGCTCGGTGATCCCCGCCACCTGCTCACCGACGCCCGCCTCCAGGGCCAGTTCATCAATCACCTCGGCCTCGATCAGCGTTGAATCCATATCGAAGACCACCAGGCGGCGATTGCGACGGAAGATCGAGTCCTCCTGGAAGGCAATATCCACATTCATTTCGCCGGCGATGTGGAGGAAGTCGGCGCGAAGCTGTTCCAGGTCCGAGGGCGTCCCGCGAACCGAGAATTCCACACAGGCAATCCGGTTGTCAGAGGCGTTCAGGGAGGGCCGGGCCGAGAGCCGGGAAATATTGTCGATGTTCAGCCCATGACGGGCAGTAATGGCGGAGACCCGGGCAATCTGTTCCGCCTTGATGTCCCGGGAAAGCAGAGTCACGATGTAACAGGCGCGGTTGCGCGCCGCCGCCCAGGACTGGTATTCCTCAATGGTGATCGGGGCAAACCGCACCTGCAGATCCAGAGCATGGAGCCGGAAAAGCAGATCCCGGATCACTGGTGAGGATTTGGATTCGTCCGGAATTTCGATCAGGATGCCCCAGGTCAGGTGATCGTGAATCACGGCCTGGCCGATATCGAGAATCCGCACGTCGTAGCGGCCCATGATGCCGGTAATTTCGGAGGTGAGGCCAGGCTTGTCACGTCCGGAGACGTTAATCAGTACCAGTTCACTCACTGTCGGACCCCTCACTATCCGAGCCTTCCGCCTCACCCGCCCGAGCGGCTGACGGAATCACATCAATGGCGTCGACCCGCTGCAGGCCACGGGGCAACTTGTGACCACGCCGACCCCGCTCACCGAAGTAATGCTCCAGATCGCTGAACTGCAGGCCCATCTTGCGTTTACCGGCGCGTATCTCCAGCTGGTCGTCCTCGGCGAATACCGCCACCGCCACCACGTATTCCTCACGGTTCTGCACCCGGGCAGACGGTATACTGATGATCTTGTTGCCCTTGCCCTTGGACAGTTCCGGCAATTCGCTCAGCGGGAACACCAGCATCCGGCCTTCGTTGGAGATTGCTCCCAGGTACAACGTCTTTCCGGTAACCGGCACCATCACCGGCGGCATGATCTTCGCCCCCTTGGGCACACTGACCACAGCCTTTCCGTTGCGGTTCTTGCTGATCATGTCATTCAGCGAGGTCACAAAGCCGTAACCGCCGTCAGTAACCAGCAGCGCCTTGCGGGATGGGTCGCCCATCAGCAGTCCGGAGAAGGCGGCCCCGGAAGGTGGGTTGATCCGGCCTGTCAGCGGCTCCCCCTGCCCCCGGGCAGATGGCAGGGTATGGGCCATCAGCGCATAGGCACGGCCGGTGGAGTCCAGAAAGATCGCCTGCTGGTTGGTTCGGCCTTTCGCCGCCAGCGAAAACCGGTCGCCGGCCTTGTAGCTCAGGCCTTCGGGCTCAATATCGTGGCCCTTGGCGGCACGCACCCAGCCCTTATCGGACAACACCACGGTGACCGGATCATTGGAGATCAGGTCTAACTCACTGAAGGCACGGGCCTCCTCTCTCTCAACAATCGGAGATCGGCGGTCGTCACCGAAATTCTCGGCATCGGCCTTCAGTTCGTTTTTGATCAGTTCCCGCAAGCGGTCTTCGGAACCGAGGATCGACTGAAGCTCATCCCGTTCCGCCGAAAGCTCATCCTGTTCACCGCGGATCTTCATTTCCTCAAGCTTGGCCAGATGACGCAGCTTCAGCTCGAGGATTGCTTCAGCCTGATCGGCAGACAGCCCGAAGCGGGACATCAACTCGGCCTTGGGCTTGTCCTCGGTACGGATTATCTCGATGACTTCATCGATATTGAGATACGCGATCAGCAAGCCTTCGAGAATGTGCAGACGCGCCAGAACCTTGTCCAGACGGTGCTGGAGACGTCGGATGACGGTAGTCCTGCGAAAGGTCAGCCATTCGGTCAGAATCTGATGCAGGCCCTTGACGCCGGGCCGGCCGTCATTGCCGATCACATTGATGTTCACCCGGTAGGTTTTTTCAAGATCGGTGCTGGCAAACAGGTGCGCCATCAGGCCATCCAGATCCACCCGGTTGGATCGGGGCACAATCACCAGACGGGTCGGGTTTTCATGGTCCGATTCGTCCCGCAGGTCAGCCACCATGGGCAGCTTCCTGGTCTGCATCTGGTGAGCGATCTGCTCCAGCACCCGGTTCCCTGAAACCTGGTGCGGCAGATCGGTTACCACAATCTCGCCGTTCTCACGGATCCACCGGGCCCGCATTCGCAGGGAGCCGCGGCCGGTTTCATAGATCTGCCGGATATCCTTGCGCGGGGTAATAACCTCTGCATAGGTGGGGAAATCCGGACCCTTGATGTGTTCGCAGAGCTCGTCGACGGTTGCATCCGGCTGGTCCAGCACGCGGATACAGGCGGCGGTGACTTCCCGCACATTATGAGGGGGAATATCGGTGGCCATGCCCACGGCAATACCGGTGGTGCCATTCAGCAGCACATGGGGAAGCCTTGCCGGCAGAACCGAGGGTTCATCCATGGTGCCGTCAAAGTTGGGCACCCAGTCCACGGTGCCCTGGCCCAGCTCGCCCAGCAGCACTTCGGCAAATGGCGCCAGACGGGACTCGGTGTAACGCATCGCAGCAAAGGATTTGGGGTCATCCGGCGAGCCCCAGTTGCCCTGCCCGTCTACCAGCGGATAGCGGTAGGAGAACGGCTGGGCCATCAGCACCATGGCTTCATAACAGGCGCTGTCACCATGAGGGTGAAACTTACCCAGCACATCACCCACGGTACGGGCCGATTTCTTGTACTTGGAGGTGGACTTCAGCCCCAGCTCGGACATGGCATAGATAATCCGGCGCTGGACCGGTTTCAGGCCATCGCCGACATTGGGAAGCGCCCGGTCAAGAATGACGTACATGGAATAGTCGAGATAGGCCTTTTCCGTGTAATCCCGGAGCGAAACCCGCTCAAAGCCTTCATCCGTTGTCTGAAACTCTGGCATGGATGCCTCTTTTTTGCCTGTAGTGCCTGATTTGAATAACCGCCGGTAATGCGACCCCACAGCGCCGATAAAATTCACCGGGCAGCGGAAGCTGCACATTATATGAAGCAGAGCGCCGATACACCAACAACCTGCGGATTTAATGGCCATAACCGGCGTTCGCTCGCACAGGCGACTGATTCCAATAGCGGAATTCCCGCATGGAGAGTCTGTAAGGTGAGCCGTATGCTCGCCAATAGTGAATAGAAGACCGTTTTACTCACCTGACAAGCGGAACACTATGAAACCCAATATCAAAGCCTGCGGGCAAGCCATGGCCACGGCCCTGGTCAATGCGGTTCTGGCGGTAGCGCTGATGCTCCTGGTGGAGTTTGCGATCAGTGGCAACTTCCAGCTCCCCGAGCCTTATCTTTGGGCGGGTTTACTGATCTGGCTGGTCATTTTCGCTGGGCAGTTCTGGCGTCAGCGCCACCTTTGCAAATCCTGCGACCGCCCTCGGGAATCGCGCGTGTCATCGCAACAGGAATCAACACCCTGAAGTGATTCGCCCTTAATCTAACAGCCACATTAAAAGAGGTGGGGCAAGCATTCTGGAAGGAGGTTCCGGGTGTTAGCCCGGAACCTTTTATAGCAGGTATCCGCCAGATCTACTGCCGGATACCTTCAACAGAAATAATCAGTTCAACAGTCTCGGAAGCCTTGCCAAGATCCATCGGAATGCCGAAGTCTTTCAGGCGAATTTCGGTTTCGGCTTCAAAGCCCATGCGGTAACCACCCCACGGGTCTGCTCCGTGACCGATCATCTCGGCATCCAGCGTTACCTCTTTGGTGACGCCACGCAGGGTCAGGTCACCAATGATGTCTGCTTCGCCTTCACCATCAACCACCACGCGTTTGCTCTTGAAGGTCGCCTTCGGAAATTCGTCAACGTACAGGAAGTCTTCACTGCGCAGGTGCTTGTCACGCTCGGCGTGATTGGAATCGACGCTGCCGGTGTCGATCGTGACGTTCACGGAGCTGTTTTCGGGATTCTCGGCGTCGTAGACGAACTGGCCGTCAAATTCATTGAACCGACCATAGAGCCAGCTGTAACCCAGATGGGAAATCTTGAAGTGGATGAACTGATGGTCGCCTTCGTTATCGAAGTCATAAGTACCGCTGTGTTCATCAGCCTGGACTGCTGTTGTCAGCGCCATGGATACAGCAGAGGCAAGCAGAATCTTGTTCATGGTTAACTCCCTTGTTTCATTGATGCCCGACTCCCGGGCGTTACACGGATTCAGGCTAGGATGGTGCGCTCGTTATCTTCCCAGCATACGACGCAGCGTATTGTCGCGATCAATAAAGTGGTGCTTGAGTGCAGCGGCGGCGTGGATTACAGACAGACCAATAATCGACCAGGTCGCCCAGTAGTGGACGGTTCCGGCAGGCTCTTCCATTTTCTCTGTCGAACCGGTTACCGATGGCACCTCAAACCAGCCGAACACGCTGATGGAAGAACCGTCGGCCGTGGAAATCAGGTAACCACTGACCATGGCCACAAATATGAGCACATAGAGCAGTGCGTGAGCCAGACGGGCGCTGCGAACCTCCCAACGCTTATGGCCGGCGGGCGCTGATGGCGAAACATTCACGCCCCGCCAGACCAGCCGGATAACCATTACCGCCAGGAGCAGAATGCCGATACTGCGATGAATGTCCGGCGCCCTCTTGTACCACTCATGGTAATAGGTCAGATCAACCATCCAGTAACCCAGAGCAAAGAGGCCAAAGACCGCCAGGGCAACAAGCCAGTGCAGGAAAATCGCAACGGCGCCATAGCTGGAGGATGTGTTCCGGATGTGCATTAGTAACAAGCTTACTCCCTGGCTCGACTGATGACCGATAGTCTAGGAATGCGGGCATCCAAAGAAAATCAAAATCTTTTGCTGCCTTATATCAGATTTTCTGACCAAGCCTCCGGGGCCCTTTGCCTTTGGTCGCATACGGGTTTTACGGATTGCTCAAAATTATAGCAACGATAAACTTTGGACATATTTCAACGCCCCGTCGGGGGCCTCATTGACCGAGAGGACCGGACATGGAATTCGAATTCGACGAAACCGTGGTTGTACCCAGCAATAACTGATTCTCTGGCGGTCCGCCCCTGGACCGCTGGCCTGTTCTTCTCCGCTTCCAGACAGCCAAAGATACAAACCGTTTCCAGTTTCTACATGAAACAGTGGTAATAAACGCCATTTTTTGGCAGTCTTCCTTCCAACTATCAGTAACTTCGCGTTCTTCGGAAGATCTGTACCCGTACTGGTAGATAACAGTTCGGCCGTCTGACTGAGGCGACTGATGCGTTCGTTCAATCAATCAGAATTCTCTATGTCGAAGCGACTCCCTGAAAAGCTGACGGCTCCGGAAGTGGAACTGTTATCCCCCATGCTGAACAGGGAAGGCGACACATGGACTGCGGGTTTCCGCGGCCTGACACTCCGAACGGCGCTGCAACCCATTTACAGCATTTCCCACAAGCGAATCGTTGGCTACGAAGCCCTAATCCGGGCATTCGATAACGACAATTCGGCCGTACTTCCGTTACACCTGTTTCAGCTTCCCGATTCCGCGGCCGAAAATCTCCTGCTCGACCGCCTCTGCCGATACCTGCATATACGCAACTACAGCGGCATCAGCGACCAGCTGAACTGGCTTTTCCTGAACGTGTCACCGCAGGTGGTTACCAGTGGCAGCCAGGCGGACTCGTTTTTCGGCCAGCTGCTGGCCAAAACCGGGCTTCCGCCGCACCGTATTGTCATGGAGATCGTTGAGCAGCCAACAGACGACGCTGAGCGGCTCCGGGAAACAGTCGCCTACTACAAGAAACTGGGATGCCTGACCGCCATTGACGACTTTGGCGCCGGCCATTCCAATTTCGAGCGCATCTGGAACCTGTCCCCCGATATCGTGAAACTGGACCGAAAACTGCTGACCCGGGCAACAGAAGATCACAAGGCCCGACAGATTCTCAACGGAATTGTGTCGCTGCTGCATCAGTCTGGTTGTCTGGTATTGCTGGAAGGGGTCGAGACCCGGGATCAGGCGATGATTGCCATCGATGCCGGTGTCGACTTCGTTCAGGGCTTCTATTTCCGCAAGCCCACCACCGATCTGGACCAGCTCGCCCACGCACCGGCAGATTTCGACCAACTGCTGCAGGAATACAAGACCCGCAATCAGGTCACGCTGGACCCGACACGGCAACTGGTGGATTTTTTCAGTGGCTTTTTCGACCACGCGGTCACCAGGCTGAGCAATGGCCAGACCATGCAGGCGTCCTGCATGGAGCTACTGGACCATCCGGCGGTATCCCGGTGCTACCTGGTGGACGACAAGGGTGTGCAGATCGACGACACACTGGTTTCAGACACCGGCACGCGCAGTCTGGACCCACGCTTCAAACCTCTGGAGAGTACCAGCAGCGCTGACTGGTTCCGCCAGCAGTACCTGCGCCAGGCGCTGGCCCAGCCCGAGAGCCTGCACGTTACAGCCCCCTACCTCTGTGTGACCGGCGCCTACATGTGCGTCACCCTGTCACTGGGCTACTACCATCAGGGCAAGCTGCAGGTGCTGTGTTGCGACATTCTCGCCAACCCCGCAACGCCGTCGTTATAGCCCGGGGCTGATCCCGTAGACCAGGGCAATCACCGTGACCGTTACCAGGCCGATAAATACGTTCATCGGCACGCCAACCCGAACAAAGTCCCCGAACCGGTAACCACCGGGCCCGAACACCATCATGTTGGTCTGGTATCCCAGAGGCGTTGCAAAACTTGCCGAGGCGGCCATCATCACGGCAATTACAAACGGCTCTGGCGCCACCCCCATGCTGCTGGTCATTGAAAGCACCACCGGGATGATCAGCACCGCCGCCGCGTTGTTGGTGATCACTTCTGTCAGCACCGATACCGCAAAATAGACCAGAAAGATGGTGAGCAACACATGCCCCTGGCTGAGTTCAAGAATTCCCTCGGCGACAAAGCTTGCCGCGCCGGTTTCCTCCAGCGCCGCGCCCATCGCAAAAGACGCGGCGATGGTCAGAATAACCGGCACATCCACCGATTTCTGGGCCTGCCCCACCGAGCAGCAACCCGACAGGATCATCGAGGCCGCCCCCAGCAGAGCGGCATTGAGCATGCTGAGAATACCGCAGGCGGCAAGGCCGACGAGCACCAGCAGAATCCCCCAGGACAGCCAGGCCCGATCGTGGCGGGGGGTCTCGGTTTCCAGGTCATTGATCAGCAGGAAATCCTTGTTGTAACGCTGGCGGCTGACAAAGGCCGGCCGGGCCTCAAGCAGCAGCACATCGCCGGGCTTGAGCCGGATGTTACCCAGGTTCCCTGAGACTCGTTCACCACCCCGGGCGACAGCCAGAACCACCGCACCATAACGGTCCCGGAAGCGGGCATCCCGGATGGTCAGCCCGAGAACATCGGACTGGGGGGACAGCGCCGCTTCAACCAGACGTCGCTCTGCCCTGTCCTTGCTCAGGCTGGGCTCATCCTCATGCACCGAGGGCACGATGCCGTTGATCCGCAGCAGGTCGGAAATGGCCTGGGTATCCCCGGCGAACACCAGACGGTCTCCGCCGCGAAGCCGCTCTTCCGAGGGCACCGCCGTCACGACGCTGCCATCACGCTCGATCTCGACCAGATAGAGCCGCTCCAACTCCCGCAACCCCGCCTCGCCAACAGTCTTGCCCACCAGCGGGCCATCGAAGGATACCGCCACTTCCAGAGTGAACTCCCGCATGCTGCCGAACTTCTGCTGATCCTTGCGATCGGGAAGTGCTCTGGGCATGAAGAGCAGCAGCGCAGCCACACCAATAATAGCTACCGGCAGCCCCACGGCAGTGATGGAGAAAATGGAAAAGCCCTGCTCGCCGGTCAGTTGCTGAAACTGACCGTTGACTACCAGGTTGGTGCTGGTACCGATAAGCGTGAGCGTGCCCCCGAGAATTGCCGAATAACTGAGGGGAATCATTAATTTGGAAGGTGATATACCAATCTTCCGGGACCAGGCGTGGACAGCCGGAATCATGGTAGCCACAACGGGCGTGTTGTTAAGAAAACCGCTGAGAAAAGCCACCGGAAGGGCAATGCGTGCCTGGGCCGAACGGACCGTTTTGGGATTGCGTAGCAGATGGTGCACCAGCAGATCCACGCCGCCGGAGTGATGAATGCCCGCCGCCACCACGAACATGGCAACCACGGTAATCAGACCACTGTTGCTGAAACCGGCCAGGGCCTGATCGGCAGAGACAATACCACTGGCACTGAGCACCACAAGCACGCCCATCATTACCAGATGGGGCGCGAATCGCCCTGTACTCATCAGCATCAGCGCCGTGCCTGCGAGGCCCAACGCAAACCAGCCTTGCCAGTCCATCAAGGGTTCTTCCCGATCAGAAAACTGGCAGGATAACGAGTTTGTAGAAGACTTAGAAAGAATAAAGGATGCTTTTTATAGCACCAAACCGAATACTAAACCGCGATATCCGCCATATTGCCGTAGGCTTCCAGCCACGCCCGGCGATCGGACGCCCGCTTCTTGCCGAGCAACATGTCCATGCGGCTGTCGGTATCGTCACCGTCTTCAATGGTCAGCATTACCAGGCGCCGGGTGTCCGGTGCCATGGTCGTCTCCCGCAGTTGCAGCGGGTTCATCTCGCCGAGGCCCTTGAAACGGGTGACCGAAATCTTGCCTTTGCGCTTCTCTGCCGCGATGCGGTCAATGATGCCCTGCTTCTCGTGCTCATCCAGGGCGTAGAAGGTTTCCTTGCCCAGATCGACCCGGTACAGCGGCGGCATGGCAACGAACACATGGCCGGCGGCAACCACCGGACGGAAGTGTTTGACGAACAACGCACACAGCAATGTGGCAATGTGCAGGCCATCTGAATCGGCATCGGCAAGGATGCAGATCTTGTTGTAGCGCAGGCCATCCAGCTGGTCGGAACCCGGGTCGACGCCAATCGCTACTGCAATATCGTGCACTTCCTGGGATGCCAGGATTTCACCGGAGTCCACTTCCCAGGTGTTCAGAATCTTGCCTCGCAGCGGCATCACCGCCTGGAATTCCCGGTCCCTGGCCTGTTTGGCGGAGCCACCGGCGGAGTCCCCCTCCACCAGGAACAGTTCCGAGCGGGCGGTATCGCCGCCCGAACAGTCTGCCAGCTTGCCCGGCAGAGCCGGTCCGGACGTCACCTTCTTTCGGGCCACCTTCTTGCTGGCCCGCAGACGGCGCTGGGCATTGCTGATAAACAGTTCCGCCAGCGCTTCCGCGACATCGGTGTGCTGGTTCAGCCAGAGGCTGAACGCGTCCTTGACCACCCCGGAAATAAACGCGGCGGCTTCCCGTGATGACAGCCGTTCCTTGGTCTGCCCGGAAAACTGCGGCTCCTGCATCTTGAACGAGAGTACATAGGCTGCCCGCTCCCAGATATCCTCCGGGGAGAGCTTCACCCCCCGGGGCAACAGGTTGCGGAACTCACAGAACTCCCGCATGGCCTCAAGCAAGCCGGTACGCAGCCCATTCACATGGGTACCGCCCTGGGCTGTCGGGATCAGGTTGACGTAGCTTTCCATGATGGCTTCGCCGCCCTCAGGCAGCCACTGAATCGCCCAATCCACGGCTTCCTTGTTACCGGAAAAGCTGCCGGTGAACGGCTCCAGTGGCACCGCTTCGATATCTGCCAGGGCGGTACGCAGATAATCCCGCAACCCGTCCTCGTAGAACCACTCGTCTTTCTCGCCGGTTTTTTCCTGGAGGAACGTCACCGTCAGGCCCGGACACAGAACGGCTTTGGCTCTCAGGTTATGGCGAAGCCGGCTCACAGAAAAGTTGGGGCTGTCGAAATAGGTCACGTCGGGCGTGAATTTCAGGCGGGTGCCGGTATTACGCTTGCCCACGGTATCAATCACTGCCAGCTCGGAAGCCTTCTCGCCATTGGCAAAGGTCATCCGGTGCAGCTGGCCATCCCGCTTGATGGTGATTTCCAGGTGGGTAGACAGGGCATTCACAACGGACACGCCCACACCGTGCAGGCCGCCGGAAAAGTTGTAGTTGCCCTGGGAGAATTTACCACCGGCATGAAGGCGGGTCAGAATCAGCTCAACACCGGACAGGCCTTCTTCCTTATGCAGATCCACCGGCATCCCCCGGCCATCATCCTCAACGCTCAGGGAGCCATCACTGTACAACACCACATCGATGCGCTTTGCATGGCCCGCCAATGCCTCATCGACACTGTTATCAATCACTTCCTGGGCCAGGTGGTTGGGCCGACTGGTGTCTGTATACATCCCCGGGCGCTTGCGCACCGGGTCCAGACCACTCAGTACTTCAATGGCATCGGCGTTATATTGTTGCTGGCTCATGGGCAGGAACGGACTCCGAGATTGATAGGAAAAGCTGAGCCATAGCTTAGGGATTCGTGACGAAAGATCAACGGTTGTTTTCGGCCCGGGTGATCTTGATATCGTTCCAGCCCCCGGCGGTTACAGCGATCACCGCGCAGGGCGTAGTCAGGGACTGGGTCACCATGGTGCCGGGTGCCGGTTCCTTGACCCGGATGGTGAGCTCGAGGGTTCCATCGACTATTTTCGAGTTCTCCAGGGTGACTCCGAAACCGCCGGTTGGCTTCTCGCCGATAGAGGCCAGCACAACCTGTTCGCGCTGATAATCAATATTCCTGAGTGCCTGGAGTGAAAGCGTTCGCGCCGGGAGCGCTTCGAGGCGCGCCAGCTGCTCCGGGCTGCCAACCCGGAGGTAGCCGGGTGCGGTCAGACCGCAGTGCGCAGACTGGGCGATCTGTCTGGCCAGAGGCGCGCCGGTATCGGTCTCGGTCTGGCTGACCGCGCAACCGGCACTGAGGACACCGGCCACAATCAGCATGCTTCGGATCAGGCGTTTCACGGTCATGGGCTCCCGATTGATTTAACATTGGTGGACTGGCTACCCGTGGGTTCTGGCAGTAACCGGTAACCCTTGAAGCCCGGCCTGGGCAGCAGATCCGGCGAATTCACAGACAGCGCCGGCCGGGAATAGCTGGTGGTCATTCGAAGCCCGGTCACCGCCTCATTCTCCCGAACTTCGACCACCTGCCGCAAACCGGCAACCGGGTACTCGGCACAGGCCTCGCCGGCATGACAGATCAGGCCATCATTGTCGAGATCCGTTCCCGCAACCAGGAAATACTTGCCCGGCGGCACTTCATTCTGTTGTTCCGGGGCCTGGCCGTCGTCCGGAAGGAACTCGAACTGGTACTGGCCATTATCAGCCCGTACAGCCGTTTGGGCTACGGTGTTGAAAACCGCGCCTACAGGTTCGGGATCAACCAGCAGGACAAAGTGCTGACCGGCGTCCCTCGCCTGCTGATCGGTGATTATCTTGCCAATAACCGGGATGGTCAGGGTTGCTTCAACTCCCGGGTCCGGCTCGTAGGTAATCTTCAAATTGGCGCTGGACGATACCCCGGCGTCGAGTAGATCCGGATTCAGGGTCAGGGTCAGCTGTTCAGGCTGGTTAACCTGATTGATGGTTATCGGAGTGGGACCGGATTCAAACGATACAGTGAACCAGTCTTCCTTTCCGGTCACGTCTGTGATCGTCGCGTCAGAGTCACCCAGCGGCGATATCAGGACCGTTTCGCTGACGATAGCGCCGCCTTCCGAAGACAGGTTGACCACGGCCGGCGAGGCGGTGAGCAATTCCGGCGGGGCCCCCGAGAGCACAGCCTGGACGGCCTTGCCCGCATCCAGGAGGCCAAAGCCCAGTTGGTCGGTCCGGAGGCAATCCGCTTCGCAGGCAGTCTGCGTCAGATCGCCATTTCTCAGATACCCCAGGACCTCACCATAAGTCAGCTCAGGACTGCCATCTTTCAGTCTGGCACCTTGCATAAGCGCCATGACCCCCGACACATGCGGCGCTGCCATGGACGTTCCCTGGAGCCCACGATAGACCGCCTGCAGCTGCCCCTCGACCTCCCCGGCACTGGTGCTGCTCACCAGATC
>Ga0247720_100326_pt1 | contig 19639 bp, 17 predicted proteins | sample MSEWel2015_12_15_FD_189078 | JGI IMG/M metagenome (GOLD analysis project Ga0247720, IMG submission 189078) | Subsurface sediment microbial communities from gas well in West Virginia, United States - MSEEL Well Study Marcellus 3H_2015_12_15 | ecosystem: Environmental > Terrestrial > Deep...
GAACACACCGAACGTCGAAGGGCCAAACTTCAATGCGAACCAGGCAGTGGTGCCGGACTCGGCGTTGGCGAGCGGCAGTGCGCTGGCCAGGAAGTCGGCAAGCGCAGCCTCCTGGCCGGGTTTTGTGGGAGGAAAATAAAGTGTCATCCCTGAAAATAAAGTATCATCCTTGATAATAAAGTGTCATTCTAAGCCAGTGTCGGCTATGTTGAATTCAACAACACAAGGCGCTGGCTTTTATGGCTGGAACTTTCAAGGGCCTCAATCAGGCGCAGATCGATAAGCGGCTGAAGGAGGGGCGTGGGCAAGGCCGCGGCCCCGACTACAAGCCATTCATCTATACCCGGGACGTATCCTCGCTGGGGCGCTCCCATCGCCTGTTCGGCAACAAGTGCCAGCGGATGCACCATCTCTTGTCCGATCTCGAGCTTGCGGTCTTCCTGTCGTTGGACTGGTCGCCCAAGGTCGTTGACGTCCGAGAACAGTTTCCCTTGCGGGTTGAGGACACGGTCCGGATTGCCGAAGAAGCCGGCCTTCCTCATGCAAGGTTCAAGGGCACTCCACAGGTGCTGAGCAGCGACTTCCTGGTCGATTTTGATGATTCCGCCAGGCCGGCTATGGCCATCCAGGCCAAGTACAGCAGCGATCTCGAAAAGTCGGAGGTCGTCGAGAGGCTGGAACTCGAGAGGCGGTACTGGGCTGAGAAGGAAATCCCTTGGGCCATCGTCACCGAAAGGGAAGTCTCCAAGACGGCATTCGCTAACATCCAATGGCTCTATCCTGCCCAATCTGAAAATGAGCTCTCCATGGACGAGCTCGATCACTACCAAAAGTTGTATCTGCACGAGTTCCAGCGCGATCCCGACCGGCCGCTTACGACCATCGCCCAAGGTTTGGATATGGCCTATGGGCTGGAACCTGGTCTAGCGCTCTATTGGCTCCGCCAGCTGTTGGCGCAGCACTATTTTCTTTTCGATATCAATAAGCCGTATCGAACGCTCAAGGCGGCGGATCTTACTGGAATTCCCCAAAGCCAATGGCAGGAGGTACTCCGTGCTTCCCGTTAACCAGGTTTTTCGAATTGATGAACATCGTAGGCGTCTGCTCTGGTGTGATGCGGAGCTGGCTATCTGGATCGACATCGATTCGGCCACTGCTCTACCAGCTTCGATTCCAGTCACCGATTTGGAACGGCTGCTCATGGATGGGGCCATTCAAAGAATAGATGATCCCTTCTTGGATAGAACGTTACGGGAAGTAGAAGAAGGCTCCGTTGACCGGCAGAAGCGCGACGCCGCCTGGGCCATGATTACAGAGGCGGTGCTGGATCCCGGTTTGTTCGAGCGCCAGTCCAGGGGGCGAATCGTCACGGCCATCATGCAGCGCCACGGTGTCACCAAGCAGACGGTATACAGGCTCTTGAGGCGTTATTGGCAGCGCGGCATGTGCAAGAACGCCTTGTTACCGGATTACATCAATTCCGGGGGGCGAGGGAAGCGCCGTAAACCGGGCCACGTCAAGCTGGGGAGACCACGTATCGTCCGGGATGGCCGAGGAAGCAACATCACTCCTGACATTGAACGTATCTTCCGACGTGTCATCGAGGAGCGGCTGCTCAAGGAAAAGCATCCGTCAGTTACCGATGCCTATGCTGCCGCTTTGAATCTGATCGGGGCCATTCGGCCCGACCTCCCGGCGAAGGAATTACCCACGCTGGAGCAATTCCGCTATTTCTATAGGCGCGAATATCACTTTGTCGACACATTAGCGCGCCGCACTTCCGCCGTGGATTTCGCCAAGGATGTTCGCCCCCTTACGAGTACCTCGACGACCGAGACCCTGGGGCCAGGCCATCGTTATCAAATAGATGCCACCATAGCCGACATTTACCTGGTGTCCGAGCATGATCGCAGCCTGATCGTCGGCAGGCCCGTCGTGTACATCGTGGTGGATGTGTTCAGCCGCATGGTGACCGGCATGTACGTCGGTTTCGAGGGGCCATCCTGGGTCAGCGCCATGGTGGCCCTGGCTAACACCGTGTTGGACAAGGTGGAATACTGTCGTCAGTACGGCTTGGACATCGATTCCGATGATTGGCCGGTACAGGGCTTACCTGACGTGGTGCTGGCCGATAAAGGTGAACTGAACGGCACCAAGGTCGAGGCATTTTCCCAAGCATTCGGTGTGCGTATAGAAAATGCGTCAGCCCGGCGCGGGGATGCCAAGGGCATAGTAGAGCGCTATTTCAGGACGGCTCAGGATCGTTTCAAGCCTTACGTCAGCGGTGTGGTGGAAGGAACCACCAGCCGCAAGCGTGGCGGGCGTGACTACAGGCTAGACGCCAGCCTGACACTGGCCGAGTTCACCAGGAATATCATCGCCGGCGTCCTTTGGCACAACAACTTCCATACCATGAGCAAGTACGACAGGACCGTCGGCATGACTGCCAGTCTGCCCGCCATACCTGTGAAACTATGGAACTGGGGACTGGCTAATCTGACCGGGCGGTTGCGCACAGCACCAGAGAATTTGGTCCGCATCAATTTGCTGCCTCATGAACAAGCCACCGTATCGGAGCTTGGTATTAGGATCTTCGGCTGCTTCTATACGTGCCAGGAGGCGCTGAAGGAGGGTTGGTTCCACCGGGGACAGGGTCGCAGGCCGCAGAAGATATTGGTGGCCTATGATCCACGCAGTGCCGATCATATTTACATCCGGCCATCCAGCAACCTCAAGGAATACTGGGTTTGCGACCTTGCTGACCGTAGTCGGCGTTTCAAGGGCATGACCTTCTGGGATGTTTGGTTGTTGTCCAGGGCTGAGCGTAGAAGCGATGCTAACGCCGCCATGGAGGCGATGAAGGAAAAAGGCAAACTACTGGAGACGATCGAGTCCATTGCCGACGAGGCAGAACAGAGCAGCCCCGTCCGTTCAGGTATAGCCAGACAGGACCTGGGCGCACAGGTGAGGAAGAACAAGCAGGAAGAAAAGCAGGCTGAGCGCCACACTACTGCCTTCAGGCCTGCCATGTCGGAGCGGCAGGCCCCGGCCGAGGTCGTGCGTATCCACGGCGAGAGTGAAGACGACCACGCCTATCCCGACATGACGGATCTGCTGTTTGGGGAGGATGGTGATGAGTGAGCCATCAACGCAGGGACAGATCCCCGAGGCGAGTTACCAGGACCCTGGTCTCGAGGAATATCGGGACAACCCCTTGGTCTGTGCCCTCCCTCCGGTAATGACGTTAGAGCAGGTGGTATCTGGGTTGCAGCTCAAGCCTCGCTATGACGAGCAGGAACACAATTTGGACGGCAGGTTGAGGGTTCACGCCATCGCCAGGCTGCTTCACTCCTTCTTCCAACCCTTGGGTCATCACCTGCAACTGGAAGCCAAGATCTCCTTGTTGATTCGGCAAGGCTACTTGGGCCGGAACCCGGCGAACGGTTCCTTGTATGCGCACCTACAGAACGGCTTCCAACGTGTGATGACGGAGAATCTGGAGGCCAGAGCTTTCGAAGGTGTCGTATCCACGGCCAATAGCCTGTCCCTGTTCGGATGCTCGGGGTGCGGCAAGAGCCGAACACTCGAACGGATACTTGGTATGTATCCGCAGGCGATCTATCATCCTGAGCATGGTGTCACTCAGTTAACCTACCTAAAAGTTGACTGCCCCATTGACGGCGACCTGGATGAGCTATGCCTGAGCTTCTTCAACCAGGTCGACAAGGTACTGCATACCGACTATAGCCGCAGCCACGGACGCAAGAGGCTCGGTACCAAGCGATTGTTGGCAAGTATGTGCCAAGTGGCCAACCTGCATGCTCTCGGCGTTCTTATCATCGACGAAGTACAGAATCTCAACGAAGCAAGATCCGGCGGCGCAGAGAAGATGCACAATTTCTTTGTGTCTCTGGTGAACACCATCGGGGTGCCGGTGATTCAGGTAGGCACCCATAGAGCCAGGAAATTCTTTCAACGGACTTTCCGGGCTGCACGGCGGGTATCCGGCATGGGCAGCCTCTTCTGGGACAGGCTGCCCAGGGACAAGCAATGGTCCAAGCTGATGAAACGCCTCTGGCAATACCAGTGGCTACATAATGCTCGGCCCCTGGATGACGAGCTCGAAACCACGATGTACGACCTCACCCAGGGCGTGATGGACATCGTCGTGAAGTTGTTTGTCCTGGCCCAGATCCGTGCTATCGCCACCGGTGCTGAGTGCATTTCTTCGGCTCTGCTGCGTAAAGTCTACGAGGACGAATTGAAGCCGGTGCACCCCATGCTGGCCGCCTTGAGGAGCAACCGAGCGGAACTCATTGCTCAGTACGACGACCTGCAGATGCCGGAGATTGAGACCAGGATGCTTGCCATGGCGGCATCGGTGCCGGAAACGTTGCCGGAAACCAAGCCAGCGCCAAGGGGGAATGATGACAAGGCCAAGCGTCTGCGTGACCTGCTGAATCAGATGGAAATTCCGGAAGACATCGCGATACCGATGGCTGATGAGATTCTATCCAGTCACCCTGACCTGCCATTGGCTGCCTTGGTCCATAAGGTAACCGCCTATATGGCCGGGACGAAGACGGAGCAACCCAAGGCTAGCAGGGTGAAACGGGCCGAGTGGAAATCTCTACCCGACGTGGATCTACGCAGGATCCACGTCTCGGGCCCAGAGAGCCAGGCCTATGGGAGGTTCAAGGATCAAGGGATGGTGTTTGACCTTCGCAGCCTTTGGGGGGAGGCGGGCTGATGTACTTCCCCATGCTGCATCAGGATGAACTTCTCTACAGCGCCTTGGCTCGTTGCCGGGTCCATCTGGGCCTGGACAGCCAAAAGGAGTTGTTGAGGCAGCACTTTTCGGACCCTTGGGTGGCTGCTACCACAGATCTGCCGAATCACTTGGGGAAGTTGGTGATGAACATTGGCAGGCCGTTGGGTCTGGGCGCTGAACTCTTGGTGCGTCGTCATACGCTATTCCCTCTGTATGCTCCTTTCATTACTCCAGAACGCCGAGGCCGCCTTGAGAAAGCCATGGTGGAAGATGGCGAGTCAGGTACCTTGGGTCTTTCGGGGATCACCACGGCCGCAGTGAAATGGCCTCCCTGGTTACGGTTCTGTCCCATCTGCCTAGCCGAGATGCACGCTCGGCATGGGGAATACTATTGGCGCCGCGAGTGGCAAGTCATAGGGGCGAATGCCTGTCTCGAGCACTCGTGCCACTTGCGGGATTCCCGTGTACCCTTCCGCCGCAAGTCGCGGTATGACTTTCAGGCCGCCTCCCCCTGGAACTGCCCGCACAGGGGGCCACCGGACCCGGCGGATGCAAGCGATCTGCTGATGGCCAGAGGCGTTCGCCAGTTGCTGTCGTCGCCCGGTACCCCTTCGCCAACGTTTCGCCAGTGGAGTCGTTTCTATCACAGCCTGGCTGTTGAACGAGGAGCGACAACGGGGCACCACGTCCGGATAGACATGCTTTGGCAACGGGTGCTGTCCAGCCATTCCAGTAACTGGTTGGCTTCCAATGGTTTGTTGGTCTCGGAAGCGCCCTATTGGTTCGTTGCCATGTTCCGTAAGCATCGCAAGTCCTTCAGTTTCCTCCAGCATCTCACTGTCTGGGGCTGCTTCAGGCCGGGACAGGATGCCGGATCACTTTTGCTGGAAGCGGCCCGATTGCCTGATGAAGACAAGGTGAGCGATGGGGCAGCTCAGGTCACTGGTCACACTGATCGGCAGCTTTTTCGGCAGAGGGAAAAGTGGCTCAAGGCGCTGAGTAAGGCTGGGGGAACGAAACGGGCGAGGGAGCAAGGTGGTCAAGCCCTCTATTTCTGGCTATACCGCCATGACCGTCAATGGCTGATGGCCACGAATGCCAGCGGGAAAGTTAAACATGACAACCATCGTCCGGCCGACTGGGCCTGGCGAGACCGGCAGTTGGCCAGGCGTTTGATTCGTGTCGAGGGGGAGAGTGCAGAAGACCTGGCTACCCCCCGGCGAAGCCAGACTTGGTTCCTCAGCCAGCTCCCCCATTCTGCTTCGGTGGCGAAGAATCTTCACCGGCTGCCACTCTGCAGGGCTTTCCTCGATAAGTATGCGGAGAGTTTGGGTGAGTACCAGGTGAGGAGGCTGACCAAGGTGCTCATCAACGACGCCTTGGTAGGCAGGGCACGGAAGAAATGGGAATTGGAGCGCCTGTGCGGCTTGCAGACGTCGCGCACGACAGAACTGGCCAGGTGCTTCCTACAGAGTCTGGATGAAACGTTGTGAAGAAGATTCTTTTCAAAGACATACCGACCGATGCGAAGCTACTGGCCATGGGTAACCACTTCCGGCGCAGCGGTGACCGACACCAGTGGCGGGTGGCGGCCTATTTCAGGGACGGTCAAGGTGAGGAACTGACTCGCCACCTTGCCGTCGAGGCACTGTGCGTGATGGGACTGGGGCGTCAGTTTGTGCAGCTTGAAGATGAGCCCTACAGGAGTGGCGGCTTTAAGCAGGATTTCTCCCTGCCACCGGTGACTTCTTGGCAGGAACGCCGTTTGGGAGACTGTCCCCGTCTCTCGAGGCGATTGGCCGTAAAGCGGGAAGTGGCCGAGCAGAAATGTTTCGTCTTCGATACAGGGGGTATCACCGTCTGGCTTCCCAAGTTCGAGCTAGCCCGGAAGTTGTTCTTCCATGCTGGATTCCTTGTCAGGGCAGCGTACCACCCCAGTGGCTTGGATATCATTTTCAGCGTCAAGCAGGATGACGAAGAGGCTATCCACATTCATACGCCTGCTAAGACCGGTGCCCCAGTCAGCACCTTGAAGAAGAAGGCTTATCGCGACCTATTAGCTTGGCTCCTGCTCAACGAAGACGTGCGCCGATCTTTCGACTCCATCTGGATGCTTCTTAACCGTGACCTACGAGAACGTAATGGCTATCAGCGATGGCAGTTCGATTTTGAACCCCCCGTTACTCTGGATGGTGTGAAGGTCAACGCTAGGGGCCCTTATGACAGTGATGACAGGGAAATGCTTATCTGGGAGATATCTGGCTTACACGGTTTGGATGCAGGCACCAGCGAGCATGACATTTACTTCCACCACCCCAGCCTTAAGCTGCCGGTCAGGGGGACTGGTGAAGGTCGAGGAGGCACTGGAGCACAAGGTGCCGACGACATAGAGGTGGATACGGAGCAGGAACCGGATGAGGCCAAGGAAAGGCAAACGATAGAACTTCCGATGGAGGATATCGTCTTTTCTAACTCCGCTACTACGAAGCTTGCGTACAATGGAAAACAGGCAGGCAGGCTAGGGCAGGGAGATCAGGATGAACTAGAAGACCCCAATAGCCCCAAGGTTTTGGGCATCGGCGATGACGTAATCGGTGGCAGCATCACTCCGGGGGAATATCAGCAACTCGAAGCGGAAGAGAGGCAGTACTCAAACCGTTTTGTGATGCTCAAACAGATCATAAGACAGATAGCCGGGGAATCAGATAAAAAGCTGAGTCTTCTGGAGCTAAAAGTACAGCCGTTACCTCATCTTCCGCGTTGTAGCTACCATAAGATGGAAGATGAGGAGCTACGTTGTTATTTGACAGCGAGATTCAGGTTGGAAGATGGGCGAGAACGTTATATTTTGGAAATTGACACCTCGGATAATAAGAAAAAGCTGTCCACGCGGATATTAGGTTTTAATGGCGCCGTAGAAATAAAATGCGACATTGAAAAGATTTTTAAAGCTGTGGTAAGAAACTCGTTGAGCTGGCCAAGGGATATGGGTAAGGAATGTGATGTGTTGTACTCGGTGCATCACCCAAAAGAGGGTGTTGGTGATGAAGGAAAGGAAAGGGTAAGTTCGTGGAAAGCTCGTATCAAGTCATGCTTGCTATGTGTCGGGCCCGTGTGATTTGTCACCCGCTTGGAAAATAACTAAGATTGCTTGGTCTGCCACTCTTTCATCGCCTCAATAGGTGATTGATGGTGCAACGCCTTCTGCAGGATGTGGTGATTGTATAAGCATAAGTAACGTTTCAGCGTCTACTCCAGGTCTTCGACTGAGGTATAGCAACGAGTCGCCAGCATGTCGCTGGTACCGTCGCTGAGGCGTTCTACCATGCCGTTTTACTGCGGTCTTCCCGGCTTGATCAGACGATGCTTGATGCCATTGGCCTGGTATTCTTGGTCAAATACATGGTTCCCGCTAGGCTTATGCTCACTGGCCCGTGTGAATAGATCGGTAAAAGCTTTTACCGTTGTCTGTAAGATTGCTGAAGAAGTTCCCTTCCTGCCAGCAGCGGATAAATTCTATAGGTGATCCGGTCATCCGAGACTCTACAGTTAAATCACAGGCAGACCAGCCGCTTTCCATTCTGGATAGCCTTCCCTGAAGCGCCTGATCCGGTAGCCTAGTTGCCGCAGACGTTGAACAGCCTCGTGCGATAGGCTGCAATAGGGGCCCCGGCAGTAAGCGACGATTTCCCGGTCACGGGGGAGTTTGTCCAGCATATTTTCCAACTGCGCCAAAGGAATGTTGATCGCCTCGGGTAGGTGGCCGGCCTCGTACTCATCCTCGGGCCGTACATCCAGCAGTACGACCTTTCCGCTTTTCAACTCCGCGAGCAATGTGTCTTTGGATACCGCCTCCAACGCTTCGCCCGCATCGTCGTCGGCGAACAGACGACCCACCAGACGTTCCATCTCGGCCAGGTTGGTCTCGGCAACCTGCCTGAGTAGCTCCATCAGGGTGACGATCCGCTCATCGGTCAGCTGGTAGATCATCTGCTTGCCGGAGCGACGAGCGGTGACGAGCCCCGCTCGCCGCAACTGCTGGAGGTGCTGGGAAGCGTTGCCTACCGTGAGGCCGGTAGTACTGGCCAAGGTCTCCACCGACGCCTCGGCCTGGGCCAAGCGCGTCAGCAGTGCCAGACGATGGCCATTGCCTAAGGCGCGGGCGACCTGGGACAGCGTATCGAAAAGATCCTGTTGCAACGTCATCGGTTCGCCTCAAAGGGTTCAGAAGAAAAAATCGCGGTTGACAAGTCATCATGTCCTGATCAATCATTCTATCAATTCATTGAATGATAGCAAAGGTCCGTACAGTATCTCATCATCAATCACTCCCCTTATGGCACCAAAGGGCTCCACTACGGCCCGCGCTTCGCCGAAGGGAGATGCCGAGTTGTGAGTCTTCTTGATCGGGAATGCCTAAGCAGGAGCCAATGCAGAGAAGGAAGCTCCAGGTAGTATCTGCAACATCAATCCAAACTGAGAAATGAAGAGGACGTCACCATGACCCTAGGGGCCAGACAACCGCATCTCACCCGAGGAGGACGCCTGCTGGCGTTGTTGCTCGTGGTGCTGCTGTCGGTGTCAAGTCTGGTCGGCCATGCGGCCATGGACAGTTGCGCCGATTGCAGCGCCACTCAAGTTGCGATGGCCGATCATGCCGACCCGGATTGCAGCGCCTGTGCAGCCTTGGGTGCATCGCCTCTCGTCATCCATGCTCACCCGAATACCCTGGCCGACATCTTCAGTCCGGCCATGGTCGAATACATCGCCCCACCGCCGCGCCATCCTCCACGATCCTGACGATCTCTGCCGCCGGCCAACCGGCGGTTAACCGAATGTCCCACACCTTCGTCAGGAGTCACACCATGATAAGCAACGAATGCTTCGCCCTTATGGGCTCGATGGGCTGGGTAGGCTGGCTAATGCCACTAATCTTCATGCTCTTGCTGGGCCTCGGCATCGCTTCCCTCGCTAAGTACCTGTTCACGTCCCGTCATCACAAGGAGACCGATCATGATCCGCCAGCTCCGCGACGGCGAGGCTGAACCGTTCATGACTCTTTGAAGAGGCTACGTTTGGCGACGTCCTAGCAGTGGCCGGGGCGTCGCTCTACCGGAACTTATTGATGTTCGCCAGGCTTTTGTCGGCAATGACTTGTTATCGACCCGTGCACACCACATGACGAAGCATGGGCTGAATGATGATGCCTGGCCGGTATCGATGTTTCTTTTCCTTGGCGCGAGATATTGAGTAAGACGTGGCGTTAGCGTTGGCTCGGCACATACTCCTGCTTTCTCGCGTTATTTCCAGGAGCGACAATTCATGATGTTAACGCGCCGGTCTTTCCTTACTGCGACGGCTCTCGCAGGAGGCGCTGCGTTGGCTGGCCCATTCGCCTGGCGACTGGCAACGGCCACCGAGCCTAAGGAACTGAAGATTCCTGAGTTGATCGATGCTCGCAGCTACGGCCAATCGGTTTCGCTGAGGGCGCAGCCGGGGACAACCTCGTTTTACCCTGGACGAGAAAGCGAAACGCTTGGCTATAACGGCAGCTATCTTGGCCCGACGCTACGTGTCCATCGTGGCGATGACGTCGAGGTCGCCGTCACCAATGTCCTTGGCGAGGATACCACCGTTCATTGGCATGGCCTGCTGATTCCCGGCGAACTGGATGGCGGCCCTCACCAGACCATCGCAGACGGGACTACCTGGCGGCCTGTATTACCTATCCGTCAGCCGGCCGCAACCCTGTGGTATCACTCGCATGCCCATGGCCGCACGGCAGAACAGGTGTATGCCGGTCTAGCCGGTCTAATGATCGTCACCGACGATCAGGAAAAAGCACTGGGGCTTCCCTCGGAATATGGCGTCGATGATATTCCCTTGATACTTCAGGACAGGCAGTTCGAGGACGGTACACTCGTGCTTCCACAGGGCATGATGACGATGATGCATGGCCGTCGAGGTGACACTCTGGTGGTGAATGGAACGGTCAACCCATTCACTCGGGTTCCGCGCCGACTGGTGCGGCTTCGCCTGGTCAATGGCGCCAATGCCAGATTCTTCGATCTGTCCTTCTCGGACGACCGATCCTTTCACTGGGTGGCTTCTGAAGGTGGCCTACTCGAGGGTCCCGTCGAGTTGCGCTCGCTACGCCTGGCACCGGGCGAACGAGCCGAAATCCTCGTTGACTTCTCTGATGGTCGCCCCGTCACCCTGGAAACAGGGCCGGATAGCAGTATCTCCATGATGCGCATGATGGCACGTACGACCGACTTGATCGGAGCTGGGAAAGATGCCGTTGTCAGATTCGAGCCTCAGGGAGAGGATGCCGCCATCATCAAGGTGCCAGAGCAGCGATTGACCCATGAACGCCTCGACGCATCCCAAGCCATTCGTCGTCGCCGGATCGAGATGACCATGGGCATGGGAAGCATGATGGGCGGCCGATCAGGAGGTTTCGGCATCAACGGGCGCTCGTTCGACATGGGACGGGTCGATCAGCGCATCGGCCTCGGAGATATGGAGATCTGGGAAGTTTCCGGGGCGATGATGGCACATCCATTCCATATCCATGGTGTGCATTTTACCGTGCTAAGCCGAAACGGCTCGCCTCCGGATGTTCAAGATCAGGGCCTGAGGGACACCATCGTGGCTCAAGAAACCGTCGAACTGCTCGTGAAATTTTCACAGCCGGCGGAAACCACCCCCTTCATGTACCACTGCCATATCCTCGAACACGAGGATAACGGGATGATGGGTCAGTTCAGCGTGAGGTGAAAGCGCTTATGTCCGGTCGTCAATGCTAGTTGACCCATGGATCATGGCAAATAGGTGAGAACTTACCAAGGTGACACTGCAATGTTTGAAGTGATAGAAACGGCTCTCTGGGCCGCCGGAATCGGGATCGGAGCGACCGTGATCCTGGATCTTTGGATCGCGATGGGATCACGGCTCATGGGTATATCGGGGCCTGACTGGGCGATGGTGGGGCGCTGGGTCGGTCATATGCCATTGGGCCGCTTCGTTCATGACAATATCTATCAGGCTCCCTCCGTGCGGGGAGAGCTGGCATTGGGTTGGGCTGTACACTACGCCACCGGCGTGATCTACGGCTGGCTTCTGGTTGTCCTATGGGGAGTGGAATGGCTGAGAGAACCCAGTCTGCTTCCCCCAGTGCTCCTGCTGTGGCTGTTTCTGGTGGCACCCTATTTCGTGATGATGCCCGGAATGGGGGGAGGGGTAGCTGCCTCCAAGTCGAAGCATCCCAATATCGAACGCGTCAAGAGCGTGGTGGGCCACTCCGTGTTTGGGCTTGGCATGTATCTGACTGCAATTGCCTTCAACGCGCTATAGAAACGGCGATGGCAGTTCCCAGGCTTGTGCAGAAGCCGCCCTCACATGGCGGGCGGTGTCTGTGTCATGCTTGCATGGCCTGATGGCGACCGTCTTGTTACCTCCCGCATCAATTCACCACTTCTTCAAACAACCACTCGAGGAACGCCTGGAGCCTTGGCAGATTGGCACACTCCGGTCGATAGACCACGTAATAGGCCAGAGGCGAAGCGTACTTAATATCCGGGAATAGCCGCACCAGCCGCCCCGCCGCCAGGTCATCTCGTGCCATGACGCTGCGTGCCAGCGCCACACCGTGCCCATCAATCGCCGCCTGCAGGACAGCTGCAGAGTTGTTGATCTGCATGCCGCGCTCGGTGTCAACTTCTGTCACGCCCGCCTCTTGCAACCAGGCATTCCAGGAAGGAAAGCCCGTATGACCATCCATCGACAGATCATGAATCAAGGTTTCGTGTATCAAGCCGGAGGGTTCGAGTAAATCGCCATGCTTGTGTAGCAAACCCGGCGAACAAACCGGGTAGATCTCCTCCTCCATCAGTTTCTCTGCCACCAGGCCCGGCCAATGGCCTGGTCCGTAACGCACTCCCACATCTATATGCTGTGCCGCAAAGTCCACTGGTTTGTGTTGGGTGTCCAGTCGTACGTCCAAAGCGGGCCAGGCGTTCTGAAAACGGTCGATTCTCGGTAGCAACCACTTGGCGGCGAAGGCCGGGCTGACTGTCACGGTGAGCACGTTACTGGGGACCCTATCCTTGAGTCGCTCGAGCCCCAGCGTCAACCGGTTGAATCCCGCCCGGATGTCGGGTAGTGCCTGTTCGGCTGCCTCGGTAGGAACGAGTCGAGCCCGTCCGCTGCGAGCACGATGGAATAGCGGGGTACCGAGCCACTCCTCCACTGGCAGCCACTATCCCGACTGGGAGCCTTTCCTTAAACTGGCCAGGCAAGTGGTGTCACGATAACCAGGAGGGACTAAGTTTGCAGGATGCAAGCTTTGAGGAAAAAGCACGTATTGATGAAGGTCAGTCGTACGAAGTCGACTCATCTTCCTTCATTCGACAGATATCTTTTCCCTCCACCGACTACATACTCGTGATAACGGTGAAATCTCCGAACTGAGCAGGCCCAGTGCATTATGCCTATGGCAAATAAAAAGAGCCCGGTCTTGACCGGGGAAGTCGGCGGAATTGGTGTCGAGAGATGATCTGATGTGGAGTAGTTTTACTGTCGCTCTGGACAGTTGACGAGCTCTGGTAGCTGGGACCAATCAGCCGTGGGCTTACCCAGGAGCTAACGATTTTATGTGTTGCTCATTTTTTGTCGCCTATGGGTCGCGACGAGTGCAAAGGCGGCCAGCAGGAGGGGAAAGAAAGAAAGAAAGAGCACGGTATCCCATCCATATGCCGTCAGTAGGCCGCCGGACAGGAAGGAGCCGAAGGCCATCGTTCCAAAAACAGTGAAGTCATTGAACGACTGGACCCGGGCCTTTTCTTCGGGACGGTAACACTCCAGCACCAGTGCCGAAGCACCCACGAAGCCAAAATTCCAGCCAATCCCCAACAGTATCAGGGTGAGCCAGAAATGCGCCACATCCGCTCCCAGCAACCCGACCGTCGCCGAGACGCCCGTCAGAGCTAGGCCGGTCATGACTACTTTGGGTGCACCGAAGCGGGTAATTAGCCGCCCGGTGAAGAAGCTCGGCGCGTACATTGCGATCACATGCCATTGAATAGCGAGATTGGCCGATTCCTGCGAATGCCCATGCATATGCATGGCCAATGGAGCTGCAGTCATCAGGAAGTTCATAAGCAGATATGAGACGACACCGCAGATGACCGCCGTGATGAATCTGGATTGGCGGATGATGACACTAAGCGGGCGACCGCCCGTAGCAGCCTCGGCCTCTTCCTTGGTGGGTTCTGGAAGGCGAACACCAACGAGGAGCAGGGCTGAGAGCGCAGCAATGGCGGCTTGTGCGAGGAAAGTCATCGCAAACATGTGAGGCATCCCGAGATGCATCGTATGGTTGACGAGCTGTGGTCCTATCACGCCGGCGAATACTCCACCCGCCATGACGAAGGACAGTGCGCGGGGGGCTCGTTCTGGCGGGACGCAGTCGGCTGCCGCGAAGCGGAAGGTAAGAACGACCGCGGCATAGGCGCCACCCAAGAAGGTCGCGGTGCAGAACAGCCAAAATGTGCCAAGCAGTACCGCGAGGGCCGAAAGCAAGCCGGTTAGTACACCACACACCGTTCCGGCCAGAAAGGCTGCACGGCGGCCATGGCGTTGAACGATGGCCCCAGTAGGTAGGGTGGCGACTGCCATTCCGACGACGAACATGGAAATCGGTAGCGTTGCCAGTGCTGGGCTTGGAGAGAGAGAGTTTCCGACTATCGCGCCTGTGGAATAGACGACGACCGAATTCGCTCCGGCGAGCGCCTGCGCGATGGTTAACCTCGCGACGTTACTCCGCGCGTAGTCATAATGGGATGGTGAAGTTGACTTTAATTTTGATATGGCGGTGTTTTCTGACATTCTTCATATCTCTGTCTGACAGGCACGTCGAGTCGACATTGTGAAACCGATAAATCCAAGCACTGGGCCGGGAAGCAGGAGCCATATGGCGTCAAGTCCAATGAGCTCGATCAGCGAAGTCGTTGCGGAGATCGACACGACCGTGATGGCAAATCCAATGCCATTCTGGATCGCTAGAGCGCTACCGACCGACTCGGGAGGGCAGGCCTTTGCCGACAAGGCGGAGAACTGCGGGGAGTCTGCAACAACAGATGCGCCCCAGACGATCAAGAGAACTAGCAGCGCGATGATGGGAAGATCTTGCCAGCCTAGTACAAACACTAGACCGCAACCCCCCGATATAACTAGAGATCCCAAGGCTACTTTAGCGCTGCCAAGTCGTTGCGACAACATGCCACCTAGAATTGATCCCAAGGCACCGACACCGATCACGCAGAACGACAAACCCGAGACCCCGAGCTGCGGGAAATTCGAGGCCAGCGAAGTGCGTGAGACAATCAGCGGAACGACGGTCCAGAACGCATAAAGTTCCCACATGTGACCGAAGTACCCCAGTGCCGCTGCGCGGAACTCATTGATTCGAAAGGCACGTAGCGTCGAGGACGAACGGTGGCGAAATCTGTGCATCAGCGAGGTTGGGCGAACCACCGCCGGGAGGTGAGTGTCGTCCTGGGGTTTGCCCTTGGCATGGGGGCCATCGCCCAGCAGGCTGATCAAGCCAGCTCCAAATAGTGCAAGCAGTGACGAGGCTGTGATGATCAGTTGCCAGGGGAACCCCTCGCCCACGATCCGAATCGCATGGGGAAGCGCCGTCCCCAACGTTAACATTGCCACCAGTTGCGCCAACGCCAGGCCGGCTCGGTCGGGAGCCCAGCCGACGATCAGTTTCATGCCCACCGGGTATATGCCCGCCAGGCAGATGCCGACACAGAAGCGAAACAAGGCCCCGCTGATAAGCCCATCTGATAGCCAGGCGAAACATAAGTTACACAATGACCCGGCAATAGCGCTGTAGACGAAGATCGTGCTTGCCCGGAAACGGTCTGCCGCGCCGCTGAGCGAGATACCGAGCGTTCCCAGGATAAAACCGAGCTGTACGGCGCTGGTCAGCCAGCCGATATCGGCCTCGGTCGCGCCCCAGGCATGCATCAGCTCAGCGGCGGTGCTATTGGCGCTGAACCACAGTGCCGTGCCGAAGAGCTGCGCTATCGCGATGGTGGCAACCGGGCCGACACCATTGACGAGTATTTTCCGAAACCCGTTATTTGTTACGGCCACGCTCGAACTCATGCCGCTAATTTCCTTAATGTGACCTCACCTGCGGTGGCAACCAGCACCTCGATTAGTAATGCCATCTGCCTATTCTCGCTGAAATATAGAGCTCAGCCGGCCGAGCCTTGCAGACGCGTCTGCAAGGCTCGGTACGACTCATGGACACAGGGAACACCTGCGGCAAAGTCCTATCCGGACACGAGGGAATTGAGCCAACGCGTGTCACGCGGTGACGGCCGGCGATGCAATCGCTTGTCGAGCAGGGTGTGTGCCTTATCCGTCTCGCCGCTTCGTATCAGCGACACGAGCAGGGTGTCTTCGACGATTTCTCGCTGAGCGCCGCTGCCTCCAATCCGCACGACCTCGCTCGTCATGGGTTCCAACAGGCGCGAGCAGCCGTAGTAGTCCTCCTCGGCGAAGGCCTGCGCCGCTCGGCAGATCGCGGGCACCACAGGCCCGGCGGGGAGTGAGCCGGACTCGACCAGAGCGGTCAACGTCGCCACACGGCTCTCCAGCGCCTCGTGGTCGCCGGTCGTCGCGGCGATAAGCGCCATATGGAAATCGGCGAAGGGGAAACCGGCCTGCTGGAAGTAATTGGACGCATACGATGCCGCCTCATCCCATAATCCCGCCGGTACGGCATGGCCATACGCCTGAAGGCGCCACAGAAACGACGAGGTGTCGCTGACCACGTTGATCGGCGTCCCCATCGAGGAGGAAGGCGCGACATGCTCCGCGTAGATGGCTAGTGCCCGTTCCGTATCGTCTTTCTCCAAGGCAACCAACGCACCGTGCCAAGCGATATGGCCATGCAGGATCCCGCTTCGGTCATACTCGGGCAGCCAGTCTGTGATGAATGCTTCCGCTTCGTCACTAGCTCCGGACTCATGGAGCACATGGGCAAAGGCATGGGCAGCATTCACGTTATTTCTGCGCACATCCAAGGCACGCTGCGTCAGCTCCCGGCCGAGTGCTACGTTACCATTCTCGCCATGGGCCCAGCCCCGGTAGGTCAGGAACCACCAGTCATCTGCTTCGAAGTGACGGGCGTGGCGTTCGCAAAGATCCACTCGTGCCTGGTCATGATCCGCCATGCCGGAGAATGCGAAGAGGCCGAAGGCTCCAAGGGGCAGCGACAGAATCAAAATGTCCTGCGGCCAGCGGTCAGCATGCGCGAGCGCGCCCTCGAGGGCCTTAGCTGATTGACCGTTGATGGCTAAGGACAAGATGCCAACGTGGCTGCGTTCTCGCTCGGTTCCATTCTGGATGACGAGCTTTTCAGCGGTAGCGATTCTGGCGCGGGCTTGCATCGATTCAGCTTGAATAGCATGCAGCCTCGCCCGTGCCGCATACGGCAGAGCAAAGGATGGATCGGTGGTTATCGCCGCCTCCAGGCTTTGGGCGGCTCCTGGCCAAAGCGAGAGAAGCAGATCAAGCCCCGTCTGGTACTGTTCGGCCGCAAGATCGGAGGTTGTTGACAGAGGCAGGCCATAACGGTCAAAGCAAGTCATGGTACGGCTAACTCCATTCACTATCATGGGTTTGCAGCGCGATAAGGCGGTTTGTCATTTGCCAGGCGCCAAGGATGGCCAGAGACCGGTTCATGAAGTCATCTAACTCCATTTTTTATTGTCAGTCTTTCGATTATCTGACAGGATATATAGAGTAAATGCCATTTGGAGAGAATCATGGCCTGGCAGGTCATCGAGGCGCCACACGACGCTCCTCCTCCCATGCCGATGACTGTGCGCGCGCAGTCGGTTCCTGCACGTCACTATTTTCCGGAGCATGTACATAACTGGAGCCAGATGGTGTATGCCATCACCGGTGTGCTTACGGTCAACACCACGGAGGGGGCCTTCGTGATCTCGCCGGAGCAGGCCGTGTGGTTACCTGCAGGATTACCTCACCGGGTCGGATCGTTGCTTGGCGCGGAGTTCCGCAGTCTGTGGATTGCCGATAAGGCGGGATGCGAGCTACCCATGACGAGCCCGACCGTATTCAGGGTCTCCTCCTTGCTCCAGGCTCTGATCATCGAGGCATCAGAGGTTGGGCGGGGTGATGACGACGGCTACGTTGACCGCATTACCCAGCTGATCCTCGATCAACTGAGCCGCGCCCACCCCATCTCCACTGCGCTCCCTTGGCCGCGTGAGAGTGCCCTAGAGTCCATGTGCGAGGCACTGTATGCAGATCCGGCGGACCCACGTCAGCTCCAGGAATGGGGTCGGGAGATCGGCATGTCGGGCCGAACGCTAGCGCGCCACTTCGTTGCCGAAACGGGCATGAGCCTTCGCTCCTGGCGACGGCGACTGCGGCTGTTCAGAGCCATCGAACTTCTCGGCGGTGGCCTAAGCGTGACACAGACGGCTTTGGAGCTCGGTTACGGCTCTACATCGGCCTTTGTATATGCGTTTCGTCAGGAAATGGGATGCAGTCCGCAAGCCTACATGCGTGGGCAAACCATTTAAACTGTCTTCTCCATCTCCGTCAGGATTGTAATCCATTTACTTGGAGCGGATGCCAAGCCATTCGCTAATATCACGAGGTAGGGTTACTCATAACTAACTCATACATTTCGTTCTACTAGCCGACCCCCTGTCCAATACTAATGGATGGGCGAATGTGAGAGGGTGAGAACTCATGACACGGCCAGAACCTGCATCATCAACCGATCCACTGGACCGGATCTTTGCATACCGGGCCATCGACCTCCGCGATCGCTTCTCCCAGCCCCTGGAGACCTTTCGAGAAGCTCTGGAGTGCTTGCAAAGCGACCGCTCCTATATGGCCGCTTTGAGTGGTGAGGTCATCGCCTACCTGCGTGGGGGCTACTCTTTGACCATTCCGGACCATTATTTCCTTCGCCGTAGGTCCGAAATCGACGCCACACTTATTCCGTCAGATCAAAACGATGCCGTTTGTGGCGAGGTGGAGGCTTGGTTACGAAGGACACTCGCTGCTCATGAGAAAGACCTACCGAATACAGTCCCGCTTGAAGAACGCCCTTATTCGCTCGATCAGCTCCTGCAACAGTGCGAACTCGAGGCTCCTGAACTTGAAGAGCTGAAGGGTTGGCATGATGCGCCTGACGTCGGTCGTGAGATTACGGATGCTCCTTGTGAGAGAGATGTCTGGCAAGCTGCAGAGAGGCTGTTCGGTAACCTAGAAGGCGCCAAACGCTGGATGCTGAGCCCAGCAATTGCTTTTAGCGGTCGCACGCCGGCAGACGTGGCGCTTGAAGACCCCCAACAAGTTTATGACCTGATCATGCGGTTGGAATATGGAGTCTATACGTGACAGTAAGACTGAGCTTCCTTCGCTGGATAGATGATGGTATCGGGACTGTTGAAGAGAATGGGATGATACTTTGTTTTCACCCACAGGGCCTGATTGAGCTAGCGTCCCCCGAGTTAGGATGATACTTTAAAAATCGTTTTGATCAAAAAGTGATCAGTTTGGTGTGTTACTGCATGATTTTAGGATGAAGCTTTATTTCCATTCCACAGGTTTGGCTTCGAGGCGAACAAACAGGGCGAGCTTGGTCATACTGTAATCCTTTGGGTAAATGGGTTAGGTGAATGGATCAACGAGCCTGAAGTCTAAGTCGTCATGACAGCCATCTCTATAGACAATAATGACAACTTTGATATCATTCTTGCCATGAAACTCCACATCCTTGTTTGTAATGGCGTGTTTGATCTGGGG
>Ga0247720_100328_pt1 | contig 19421 bp, 15 predicted proteins | sample MSEWel2015_12_15_FD_189078 | JGI IMG/M metagenome (GOLD analysis project Ga0247720, IMG submission 189078) | Subsurface sediment microbial communities from gas well in West Virginia, United States - MSEEL Well Study Marcellus 3H_2015_12_15 | ecosystem: Environmental > Terrestrial > Deep...
GATTGTGTCTTGGTATGCAATGCGCTGTAATAGAATTTGCAAGAAATGTAGCAGGACTAAAAGGAGCCAATTCCACAGAATTTGACCCGCATACTTCCCATCCTGTAATAGACCTCATGCCTGAACAGAAGGACATAGATGAAAAAGGCGGTACTATGAGATTAGGAGTGTATCCATGCAAAGTAATTGAAGGAACAAAAGCTTATGAAGCCTATAAAGACGAATTAATATATGAAAGACATAGACATAGGTACGAATTCAATAATCAATATAGAGAACTTTTAACTTCAAAAGGTCTTGTACTTTCAGGTCTTTCACCTGATGAGAAATTGGTGGAAATAATAGAATTAAAAGACCATCCTTATTTTGTAGCGTCCCAATTTCACCCAGAGTTTAAATCAAGACCTTTAAAACCTCATCCATTGTTTAGAGATTTTATAGGAGCAATGTTAAAAGACAAAGAATAAGGGCTGGTGAATATCCAGCCTTTAAATTTTACTTGATAGTTATGAACAAAAAGGTTATAATATATCTAGAAATTAATTTTAAAATTAATCTGGAGGTGAAAACAGATGGAAGAAGTCGTTGGAGTAGACAAATTAAGACCCAAATTAGGTGAATATTTAGAAAAAGTAGAAAAAGGCGATGTGATAATAGTTTCTTCTCGATCTGAACCAAAAGGAGTTATAATCAATTACTCCATGTACAATGAGTTAAAAGAGCTTGCGAAAAGGACAAAACAGTTAGAAATTACACAAATTTTAAACGAATTTAGAGATAAGGCTGAAAAAGCAGGACTTTCTGAAACTGATGTACAGAAAGAAATAGAGGAAGTGCGAAAATGCGAGCAGTAATTGATACCAATATTCTAATTTCAGGTTTTATCAGTAAAAGAAGTTATCCAGCAAAAGTGCTTGATTACTGGATTTTAAACAAGATTAGCCCTGTAGTAAGCAGAGAAATTGTTGAAGAATATGCCAATGTTTTAGCGCGAGACAAGTTTTCTGTTTTGGGAAGTACAGAAGAAAGGCTAAATTTGTTGCATAGGATTTTGTCACTCGATTGGGTGGTATTTGTATACCCACAACAAAAAATAGATGTAATAAAAGATGACCCTAAAGACAATATTTTTTTGGAATGTGCCATAGAGGGTAACTGTGAATTTGTAGTATCGGGAGACCAGCACTTGCTCCAATTGAAGGAGTATAGAAACATTAAGATAATAAAAGCAGAAGAGTTTATAAATTTACTTGAATAATAGTTTAATATCCTAAAAAGGGAATAAAACCAGTTTTCCTATTCAACTTGTTTATTTTTTCTACAATGTCTTGACCTGTATCGGAATTTTTTACAGTAATTCGTTTTAATTTCATAATATTATCACCGTAATAATTTACTCCTTCTTTAATACCAAAAGCCATTTCAAAACCTACTTTTTTTGCTATCTCGTCGCTTATTTTATTTCCCGAACCAAAAGGATATGCTAAACATATAGGCGCTTTACCTATTTTTTCTTTAATTATTTCTCGTGAGCGTAAGAAATCTAGATAACGCCATTCTTTATACTGTTTCCTTGTTTCAAGATGTTCATTAATGATTACAGGTCCCATAGAAAATCAGCCTTTTCCTTGTACTCTGCAACCTCTCCACAAAACTATCACCAATATATTACAAAATTACCACAAATATGTTACAGAAATATTAAAAAAACATTAAATTAAACTTAAAAGAAGGAAAAATGGTGAAAACGTCGAATAAAGTACTATATGAGTAACAAAAGACAAAATCAATTCTGGAGGGAGAGAGATGAAACTTAAGAGAAAAATTTTACTGTTATTTCTTCTTGTGATTTTTATTAACTCTGTTTCCTTTAATTCTTCAAAAGCGGTTATTTTACCTCAGAAAAATCCGGATGTGAGGCTTTTAATTGAAGTGGATGATTACAAACTATCAAAATACGAGCCTAAAAAAGGTGTATACCTTGGAGCTTATGTATACCAAGACACTTTAATAAATGGTGATATGAAGAAATTTAATGAACTCACAGGCAAAAAACATGCATCATTTTTCATTTATGTTGGATATGGAAGTCCCTTCCCTCAAAAGTGGATTGACCAGTTAAAGGAAGTAGGCGCAGCTGCTCATATAGCTTTCGAACCAAATAACGGATTGGACCAAGTAAAAGACGATCAATATTTAAGAAACTTTGCAAGAAAATTAAAAGAAGCTGATATACCAGTATTTTTGCGATTTGCCTCAGAGATGAATGGAGATTGGACTGCCTATAGTGGCGATCCTAAAAAATATATAGAAAAATGGAGACTTGTTCATGATGTGATGGAAGAAGAAGCGCCAAATGTCATGATGGTATGGACTGTATTTACCTTTCCGCAGTCAAATATATTAGCGTATTACCCAGGGGACGAATATGTAGATTGGGTGGGAGTAAATATTTACAATGTAGTTTATCACAACAATAACATAAAATTAAAAGCAGACCATGAAGACCCGTTGGAACTTTTGAATTATGTTTATGATACCTTCAGTGAAAGAAAGCCTATCCAGATTTCTGAATTTGGTGCCACTCACTATACTATAACTGATGGAAAATACCATATAGACTTTGCAATTGAGAAAATAACCCGCATGTACAATGGCTTAAAAACAAAGTATCCAAGGGTGAAGTCTATATTCTATTTCGATGTAAATAATTTAGTAAATGCGCCATTGGGAAGGCGAATAAACAACTACTCCCTCACAGACGATAAAAGGATATTAAAAACTTACTCTGACCTTATCAGCGACCCTTACTTTTTAAGTGATGTAGGTCCTAATCTTGAAGGTACTCTGGATAATGAATTTATGGTAGTAAAAGATGGAGTTATGCTGCTGAATGGCAGAACATTTGTGTCTTCACAGGTTCTTAAAAAATACATAAAAGCTTCCGTAAGTTGGGATTTGGAAAACAAAAAGCTGGAAGTTATAAAAAATGGCATAACAAAGGTTTTTAAGCCAAAGTCATATAAAGATGTATTAAAAGGAAAAGAAGGAGCGTTTATTTTAAACGGGGAGTCCTATTTCCCGCTTTCACAGGTGGTGACACAGATGGGTTATACAGTTACATGGGACCAGAAAGAAAAAGTAATTTATGTAAGTTTAAGTAAGAGATAAGTTATGTTAAATTACTGTTACAAAAATATTACAAATTGGTAACAATTATTGACTTCTCAGAAATTCATGGGTATAATGTAAATTGGCTTCTGAAGGTGCCAGATTAAAGTAAACTTCTTGCAGTGTGAAAATTGTATTACAGAATTATTACAAATTTGTAACATCTATTGACCTTTCGGAGCCAATTTGCTATAATTAATTGCGGAACCATATATAATCCAGTTTTGCCAGTACACAAAATCTTAAATGACTGTTTTAAAGGGGGGATGAAAGCCCGCAGTGAAAGAACAAGGGAATGCGGGGAAGGGGTAAAACTAAATAGTGAGCTTCAGATTTGCATCAAAAAATTTAAAACTTTTATAGGAGGGAAAGTAATTGACTATGAGAAGAAAAGCATTGAGTGTCTTAGTTGCCGTAGTGTTCTTCCTGAGCATAATGCTTCCTTTGAGCCAGCCAGGTTATGCTACAGGCACTACTTATACTCCTCTTACAGTACCTAATGTATCTGATGATACTACCACTAAATTAGGTTCGTTCCAGGTAGAGATTGATCCTTATTATAGTGATAACGGTGGAGAAGCATTAGTAGAACTGCCAAAGGATTATGAAATAAAAGATTTAACGGTTGCGGATGGGAAGATTGACTATACCAGCATGAGTGAGTCTGTATCTACCACAGTATATGACGAGGATGGGGAGAATACGACTACCGTTACAATAACTAAAATTACTGATAGAAGCTTTAAATTGGAACTCCAGGAAGGCGGCATCTCAGGGGCTAAATTGCGTTTCCCAATTACATTTGAGAGCGTAAAAGTGCCTTCTGGTGTAAGTGGCGATATAGTAGCTAAGATTGTAGGTGTTGCTGGACAGCTTGTAAGTGGAAGTGTAGTAATAGGTACTGTGGGTGCTGGAGACCTTGAGGTAGAAGTTTTGGACACAGAAAACTTTTCTGATGCTGGTGGTTCTGTAGAAATACGCGTTGCTGAAACTGCTGCAGGAAAACTTAATGAGGAAGATGAGCTGGAACTCGAGTTGCCCGACGGATTTGAATGGGGTGATATTGAGGAAGCAACACTTGTATATGGTGCATTTGGTGGGTCAGCAAGTATTGAGAATGCTGTTGAGTTTACCCCTGATGGCGATACATTAAAAATCTCATTAAGTAAGGATGCTTATAAATCAACGGTGAGAGTAGCATTTGATTTTACAGTTTCAATTAATGTGACGGACACTTCTGAAGCAGAATATGGCGATGTTATTGCGAAGGTAAAAGGTGATTACACTGCGACTCCAAGTGAAATTGTGGTTGGAACATATGGGGATTATGAAGTAACAATCAATGCAGATGATTCTTCAATAGTTGCCTATGCAGGTCAGACAGATCAGGATGTTAGCGACATTGTTATAAAAGAAAGTTTAAAAGGTAGCTTGATTGGTGGACGTAGCATACTTATAACACTTCCATCAAATGCTAGATGGTATAAGATTGATGATACAGAACTTTATGACGAGGACGGTAATGTAAAAGATCTTAGCTCTTGGAATGTAGATGAGGACAATGAGGTAAAATTGGAATTTGCGGGATTACAGGGTACAGACGATAGAACAGCAAAGTTTATAGTTAATGGTGACTCTACTAATGCTACTGATCCTGCTGAACTTAAAATTGAGGATATCTCTGTAGTTCTTGAACTTGGTGTGACTGGTGATTTGGTGGCAACAGTTTCAGGAAGCCAGGGCTTGAGCGGCACAATAAAACTCGCTGAAGTAGTAAATCCTGTAACTGTTACTGCTGAAAAAACGAATGTTCAAGTTGGTGTAGCAAAACAGGCAGCGGGTGATATAGTAATAAGCGAATATGATGCAGGAGCTCTAAACACAGATGATGGAAATAATCCTGTAACATTAACACTTCCAGATGGAGTAAAATTCAGCTCCAAGCCAACTGTAGAAGTTACAAAAGGTGATATTGAAATTGACCACATAAGCTTGACTAATGACGATAAGACACTTTCTATCTACTTCAAAGATGACAGTGGCGAAGCTAGCACAATAAAGATTAGTAATATCTACTATGATGTTGACAGGACAGTGGCTGAAGCAGATATTCAGGTTAAAGTTGGTGGAGATGCTCTTGTTGATTCTGAAATGGAAAATTACATCTCCGGAGCTGACGATTATATAGTAAAAGTTGCTAATGCTACTGTTATTACTCCTGCTCCTTCTACCGTAAAGAGAGAAGCTGTATTTACTCTCAATTCCACAACCTACACAGTCAACGGTGAACAGATGACAATGGATGTTGCTCCATATCTCAAAGATGGACGCACTTACTTGCCTGTAAGATATGTAGGATATGCTCTGGGAATTTCACCAGCTAATGTGCTGTGGGATAACTCAACAAGAACAGCGACATTCATAAAAGGTAACAGAGTTGTGCAGGTAACAGTAGCTAGCAAAGTTCTCAAAATTAACGGTGCTTCCGTTACAATGGACGTAGCAGCTGAGATGAAAAATGGCCGTGTAATGGTGCCATTCCGATGGATAGCACAGGCATTTGGTGCACAGGTTGACTGGAACGGTACATCACAGACAGTTACAGTAACGCTGCAGGAATAAAGCTGTAAAAACTGAGTAGAATTTATAAAACTGCCAGGTTGATTCCAGCCTGGCAGCTTATGTTTCAAAAGTGGAGGTGTTAAGGTGAAGTTTGTAAAAAAAATAGCAATTGTTTTTCTTACTTTTTTGATGCTTAGCCAGCCTGTGATAGCAATTGCTGATGATGGCACACTGACTTTACAGGAAGCAATTGAGCTTGCATTGGAGCATGACAGCACGTTAAAAAAAGCTCAGGCTGAGATTGACCGCACACGTGAGCTCAGAAAGAAAGCCCAGGAAAATGTTCAATTTACTCCTGCTATAGGTGGAGTCTATGGACCACAGATAGAAGTGTCTTGGTATAACCTTCTTCAGGCTGATTTATCTTACAGGATGAGCTTAAAAGATTATGACACAAAGATAGATGTGATTGAATTGGATGTATGCAAAAAATACTGGGATGTGCAGTCAGCCAGTGAAGAATTGGCTGTTCAGGAGAAATTAAAAGAGCAGGCTCTTATCAATCTTCAAAATGTGAGAGCGGGAGTGGCTGCGGGAAGTGTCCCGGCTTATATGCTTTCTATTGCCGAGGCCCAGTATGAGCAGGCTGTGAAAAATTATGAGCAGGCTCAGCACGCTCTTGATGTTGCATATACTGCCTTTAATCAAGCTGTGGGTCTTGACCCGGAAGCAAGACCGGCATTAACTGATGAGGTAAAGTATGAACCGCTTGAGGTAGTAAGCCTTGATTCCGAGGTTTCCAGAGTACTTGCCAATGCTCCAAATGTATGGCAGGCGCGTCAGATGATAGATTTGAAGACATGGGCTTCTAGTATGATGTATTATACGGGCAATTATACACCCTATGAGGCACGTGAGAAAGAGCGTGAAGAAGCGGAGTTGGATTATAATACTGTAAAGGATTTGATGGCAAAAGCAACTCGGACAATTTACTATCAAACAAAGCAGCTGGAAGAAGGCTACAGTGCAGCTCTGGAGGCACTGAAAATGGCGGAGGAACAGCTACGCGTGGCAAAGGCTAATTACGAAGTAGGGATGGGAATTAAGGCGGATGTAGTGTCTGCGGAAGTGGCTGTTGCACAGGCAAAGGTGGCTGTGGATAAGCTGGTGCGGCAACATGCTTATCTAAAACTTGCTTTTGAGAAACCTTGGGCTATGTCAGGTGGAAACTGAACCAGTTTTTTATGTTTGTTCAGTGGTTGGGGTGGGTATTTTTCTGAGTGCCTGCCTTTAATTTTGGTTTTATAATAAATGTTTGGGTGGATGAAAAAACTTTATATGAGTGCTAATAGTAACTAACTAGTTAGTTATTATTGGGAGTTCATTTGTTTTACTCATTGCTGATGAAAAACAAGAAACTAACAAATATGGGAGTTACTAGTAGATACATTTTTTAACCTCTATTGGCAAACTGTTTAGTAGGATAAATAATGCAAAAGGGGGAAAAACAATGAAGGAAATAGTGAAAGAACATTTGAGCTTCTACACCAGAATCAAAAGAGACGTTGTTCACAAGGTAGCATATTTGTTAGCATTTATCTTAGTTATTTCTATGACAATTACGGGTTGTGGCAACGAATTGCAGAAAAATGAGCCAACGCTTGCTATTGATGGTGTAGTAGAAGCAAAAGAAGTGGATGTGTCATCAAAAATAGCAGGCCGTATTGAGAAAGTTAATGTTTAAGAAGGTGATACAGTTAAAGCTGGACAGGTTTTGGCTTATATAGAAATTAATGAATTAAGGGATAAAGAAAAACAGGCTGAGGCAGCTGTAGAGGCTGCACAAGCACAATATAATCAGGCTAAACATGCTCTTCTGCTCCAAGAAAAAGTTAGTGAAGCTGACATTCAAGCTGCTCAGGCTGCTCTTGAACAAGCAATCGCTCAATATGATAGAGTAAATAATGGAGCTCGTGCACAGGAAATAGAACAGGCAAAAGCTAAACTTGATGAAGCTAAAGCAACACTTGAAGCTGCGGAAAAATCATACCAGCGTATGAAACAGCTCTTCGAAGTCAGGGCAATATCTCAACAAACCTTAGACGAAGTGAAAGCTAAATACGAAGTAGCAAAGGATGAAGTACATTATGCAGAAGAAGCTTTAAGTCTTTTAGAGGAGGGAGCACGACAAGAAGATATTCGAGCAGCAGCAGCGGCTGTTAAGCAGGCTAAGGCTGCCATAATGAAGGCTGAGGCAGCAAAACTGCAGGTAGCCACAGCTAATGATGCTGTGCAAATGGCTGAGGCGAATTTAAAATCTGCAAAAGCGGCTCTAGATGAGGTGAAGAGGACGGTGGATGATGCTACAATAAAAGCTCCATGTGATGGAATTATTACCGTTAAATATGTTGAAGAAGGCGAGATTGTAAGTGCTGGTATGCCGATATTCACAATTCAGCAGCCAAATGAGAACTGGGTAAACGTGAAGGTCAAAGAAACACAAGTGGGAAAAATGAAAGTTGGACAAAAGGTTAAAGTTACAAGTTCTAATTTTCCGGGTGAGGTTTTTACAGGTCAGATAGAATCTATAAACCAAAAGCCTGAGTATGCTACACAACGTTCTACAAATGAACGAGGTGAAAAAGACATAATTACGTATAATGTCAAGGTTAGATTGAATAATGCAAAGTTAAAGGCAGGAATGTCGGTGACTGTTGACTTCAATGGCTCAAAGGAGGGAAAATAAATGGTAGCCCAGTTCTGGTATATTTTTGTGCGTGAATGGCGATATATAATTAAAAATAAACGTTTGCTTTTTATATTAATTGGTATTCCAATACTTTATATCACATTATTTGGCATTCTTTATAGTGAACACGTAGTTAATCATATCAGTCTTGGTGTGCTGGATATGGATAATACATCACTGAGTCGTGCTGTTATTGAAGCTTTTTCAGATTCTGACCGCTTTAACTATACTACTAAACTCAATAGTCAAAAAGAAATGGAGGAATCTATGAAACAAGGTAAAATAATGGCTGCTATTGTTATTCCTCCCGATTTTGAGAGGAATATCAAGAGAGGCATTGGAAGTCAGGTGATGGTAGTAGTTAATGGAGCAAATATGATTATTGGAAATGCGGTTACTACTTCGGCTAGCGAAATAATCCAAACTTTATCGGCCGGTACTCTGCTCAAGAAGGTAGAACGTACAGGGATGCCTTCCCAGGCAGCCGCCATGTTTATACAACCTATTAGTTTCCGTCTTCGGGTATGGTACAACCCTACATTTAATTATACCAATTTCTTGCTTTTGGGTCTCATGACCACCGTAATACAACAGGTAGCACTTCTCTATATGTCCGTAGCGATAATCAGGGAAAAAGAACATGGTACGTTGTTGGAGGAAATAAATGAGGGGGAGCTGTCCAGTGCTTTTGCCTTTGTGTCTGGGAAAATGCTTCCTTACTTTTTACTTAACTTTATAACATTTAACTTATTGCTGGGGGAGGGAATATATGCTTTTAAGATTCCACTTTATGGGAATTATGCTTATATACTGCTCTTGACAGCAGTGTTTTTAATTTGTATTCTAAGTCTTGGGATTCTACTATCATCTATATGTCGTACTGAATTAGAGGCTACTCAGGTGGCTATGTTGATTGCTGTACCGTCTTTTCTGTTTTCTGGATATACTTGGCCTATTATGGCTATGCCATTACCGGCCAAGATTATTGCTAGACTTTTACCACTTACTTATTATTCAGACAATATAAGAAAAATCTTTTTGATGGATGTAGATTTTAGTACGATTTTGCATGATTTGATGGTTTTGGCTGTCGCCGCGCTTGTATTTTACGGTTTAGCTATATTAATAGTTAAGAGGGAATATTTTGTGAATGAAAATAAAGTTATTCATTCACAATTTGAAAATTAATCATCGAGATAAATATCGAAAGGAGGTTTTCGATGAATCGTTCAACCTATGACAGTAAAACTCGTATTTTGATGGCTGCAGAAAAGATTTTTGCTAGTAAAGGCTTACATGGGGCACGTGTGGATGAGATTGCAAAAGAGGCTCAAATAAATAAAAGGATGCTGTATCATTATTTTCAAAGTAAGGAAAATCTCTATGCTGAAGTGCTTAAGAAGAATTTTGAGAAAATGTGGGAGGTTACTAGTAAGAGCACAAATGAGAAGAATAATCCTCAAGCACAATTGGTAGAAGCTATAAAGAGTTATTTTTATTTTTTGAAAGAAAATCCCAATTTTCCTCGTTTGATGACTTGGGAAGCCTTAGAAGGTGGTATTTATGCAAAGAAAGTTTTGCCTCCTATTTGGGATGAGGTTTTTCCTCAATTGCAGGCTATAATTGAGGAAGGTAAATCAAAAGGCGTTTTTCAGCGTGATTTAGATACAAGACAAATATTGACCAGCATTCATGTTTTATGTATTTCATCTTTTACACAGAAGGACATATTGGCAATCTTTTGGCGGGATAATCCTATGCGTCCAGAAAACCTAGAAAAGCGCTTACAACATATATTGAGCTTGATTTTAAAAGCTGTTCTTGCTTAATATAGCAATCAAGTAGCATTCTTCCAAGCTCTCAAAAAGCCTTACACTTTATATAAAGCGTAAGGTTCCACTTTGTTGACAAAGCAAAATTTAAGTCCCTGTTTTCAGTGTTCCAAAAACAGTTGCTGTATATATTTGGATATAATTTTCTTAAAACTCCAAATACTGGATAAAAATTTGTGAAAGCTAAAGAGCTTGCCTATGCAGTTGTCAATGTTCAAAATTCTCTTTTTAGATAGTCTATTTTCATGTTAACGAAAAAGCAAAGGAAAGAAGCAGTGAAGAGAGCTAAAACGTATACAAATGAAAAAATAAATAATATTAATGGTTTTAAATATAGGTAAAGTAACACCCATATACAGAATTTTGAAAACAGTAAAATATGAAAGTGTGATATGGAAAACATAATGAATGGGAACCTTGATTTAATGAGATTCCAGGGGTTGTCTTTAAAAAATGTCCTACAGTATCTTGACACTATCTATTTTGCAACATCTGTTGACTTTTCAGAGCCAATTTGCTATAATGAATTTTACCTACCATACATAATTCCAGTTATGCCAGCACAAATATTTATACAAAATTTTAAATAGTTGTTTTAAAAGGGATGTAAGTCGCGGTGTAAGCTTAATAGACCGCGGGTAAAAGGTAAAACTGAATAGTGAGCTTTGGAGAGTTGTATCAAAAATTTAAGGCTCTTGTCAATAGTTGGGGTGGGCATTCAGAAAAATACCTACTCCAACTATTGACAAAGAGCCTTTATTCATTTCCCTTGTACATACCCGTATAGAAATATTTTAGCGAGCTGGTCTGAAGCCTCTTCCATGTCGAATTCCATGTGGTGGAACACTCTTTCCTCAATTACGGAAAACATCATTCCCAAAAAGCAGTAAGCGGCGAGATTTGTATCTCTTATGTTTTGTGTAGCTTTTTCAGTGTTTTCGTTGATTATTTTCGAAAGCAGATTTGTTATTTTCGCTTTTCTGTCATACATCCATTTAGTCATGCTTTTGTCAATCAGGCTGTGATGGTCTGCTATTATTTTCAAAACATCGCTGTGTTTTTCCATGAATGAAAAGCTGAATTTTACAATTTTTTTTAGGATTTCTTCCAACCCAGTATAATCTTTTATTTCATCTTTCATGCCAATTATGTAAAGGTCTATTCTTTCCTTTATAATTTCCTGGAAAAGGTGCTTTTTACTCCTAAAATACTGGTAAATGGTGCCTTTACCTACTCCAGCTTTTTCCGCAATCTCCTCCATTTTAGTACTTGGATAGCCTTTTTCTGAAAATATTGTAGCAGCTACTTCAATTATTGATGAACGCTTTTCTATCTTTTTTTCTTTATTCACAGAACTTTACCACTCTCACTTTCTTCACTTCTAATATAGGTTGTTACGGTTTTTGCCTTGAAATTTTTAAGCCTATATTGTTTTGAAGAGTAGTTATTTTAATAATCCCTTTAAGTGAAAAACTCATTTTTTCCTCAACTTCAGGACTGGTAAAAATTCTTATTAACTATCTTGCTTTTTGTTATAATTAAACAGCATTTTTACTAACTTTTTGCTTAAATATCTTTAAAATTCTTGCTACTTTTGTTGAAAGGTCTTCGAATATTGAATAAAGCACAGGCACAACCACAAGGGTCAAAAGGGTTGAGACGGACAATCCTCCCAGCACGGTAACAGCAAGGGGCGCCTGGATTTCACTGCCTTCACCAATTCCAAGAGCAAGGGGTAAAATGCCGAGAACTGTCGTAAGTGTTGTCATCATGATGGGCCTGAGCCTTCTTGGGCCGGCTTCAACTATCGCCTCTCTGACCGTTTTGCCTTTTGCCCTCAACTGGTTAATATAATCCACCAGTACAATGGCATTGTTAACCGCAATACCGGCCAGCATTATAACACCGATAAATGCAGGCACGCTGAACGCCCTCCTGCTTATCAGGAGGCCAAATACAACGCCCGTCGTGCAGAACGGTATTGCAAACATTATGGTAAATGGATGAAGGAGCGACTCGAACTGGGCTGCCATTACAGCATAAACAAGGAATACTGCAAGAAGCAGCGCCTGGAATAAATCTCCAAACGATTCTGTCATTTCCTTGTTCTGGCCTTCAAAACTTATACTGTAGCCCTCCGGCAGATTGATTGAAGAAAGTGCTAACTTGATGTCATTTGTTACTTCTCCCAAACTCCTCCTGTAAATATCGGCAGTCACATACACTACTCGCTCCTGATCCACACGATTAATCACATTAGGGCCTTCAGTAATCGTAAATTTAGCTATGTTTCTAAGCGGCACACTGACGCCAGACGGAGACATCAATGTCATTCCTTCAAGGTCTTCAAGGGTCTTCCTTGAAAGCTCATTGAGCTGGACATTCACTTCCACCTCTGTCCCGGCAACTCTGTATTTGGTTGCTTCAACTCCATTTATTGCAATTCTTACTGCTTGCGCCACCTGACCTGCATCCAGGCCATAGTATGATGCCCTGTCCTTATCAACTTTTATCCGGACTTCCGGTCTCCCCTCATCTATAGATGTCTCAACATCCCTTGTGCCCGGCACTTTCTTGACTATAGCTTTAATTTTTTCGGCAAGGTTTTCAAGGGTGGCAAAATCGTCTCCCTTTATGGCAATTTGGACTGGTTTACTGCTTCCTGCTATAGCAGAACTCATAGATGCGCTGTTTATCTCGATTTTTGCCCCAGGGACTTCTCCTATTTTTTGCCTGATTTCTTCAACTACATCCTTAGTTGACCTCTTCCTTTCGCTAACCGGGACAAGGCGCACGTCCATGCTCGCTATTTCGCCGCTTTCACCAGCCCCAAGGAAGCTCCTTTCTGTATCCGTTCCAACCTGTGACGAATACATTTGAACTTCTGGTATTGAAGCAACTACATTTTCTATGGATTTAACCAACTCATCGGTCTTCTCAACTTTTGTGCCAACAGGATATTCCACACTGATTGAAATCCTGCCCTCATCGGTCTCCGGGAAAAATTCTGTACCTACAAGTGGCACTGCCGCCACACTTATGGCAAGAAGCACAACAATTGCAAGTATTACAATCTTCCTGTGCCCCAGGGCCCACGCAAGAAGCTTCCCATACTTTTCATCTATACTATTGTAAAATCTGTCCATTCCCTCGAATATCTTGGCAAGAAAGCCCTGTTTTTTCTCTTCGGTAGGGGTTACTTTGACCAGACGAGAACTCAGCAAAGGTACGATCGTAATAGCAACAATCAGAGAAGACATGAGAGAGAAAGTGATGGTGAGACTCATTTCCTTGAAAACTATTCCCGCCAAGCCTTTTACAAAGACTATCGGTAAAAATACGGCAACCGTCGTCAGTGTAGATGCCACTATCGCAAGAGTAACCTCACTTGCTCCTACAGATGCCGCTTCCATGCTGTTAAGCCCTAATTCTCTGTGGTAATATATGTTTTCAAGCACAACTATGGAACTATCCACCAGCATACCTATTCCCAGAGCAAGGCCGCCAAGGGATATTAAGTTTATCGTAATGCCGCTAAAATACATTACAACAAATGTGGCTATAATTGAGATTGGTATGGAAATTGCAATAACAACTGTTGACCTGAAATTATGTAAAAAAAGATAGAGAACTATTACCGCAAGTAAACCGCCTTGTATTGCACTTGATATCACGTTGTTTATTGACCTGTTTATAAAGTCCGATTGGTCCAATATTTGATATAGCTCTATACCTCTTGGAAGTTCTTTTTTAATCGCTTCGAGTTCTTTTTTTACTCCATTTGCCACCGCCACCGTGTTAGCGTCGCTGGATTTTTGTATAAGTATACTTAATCCTTCGTACTTGTTGATTCTGGAATGGGTTTTTACGTCTTCCGTAGCATCTTTTACATCAGCTATATCGCTTAATCTAACAATGGCTCCCTGCCTATTAGCTATAGGAAGGTTTTTTATTTCGTCCACATTTTCAAATTCTCCGGTAGTCCTCACTATAAGCTCCCTACTGCCGTAGTCAACGGTTCCGCCGGGTAGGTTCAGGTTATTTGCCGCAAGTGCCTGCACAACCTGGCCAATGCTTATCCCATACCCGTTCATCTTTTGTGGTGATAATAGTACCCTTATCTGGCGCTCTATTCCACCTGTAATCTGGACGCTTGCAACTCCCGCTACCCTCTCAAGCCTTTTTTCTATTATATCTTCAGCAATCTGCTTCATCAAAATCGGATCTCTGTCACCCGTCATGCCGTAAATAAGCACCGGCAACATAGACGGGTCAAACTTAAACACCATTGGTTCATCTGCGTCGTCCGGCAATCTTTTTTTAACCATATCTACTTTCTCTCTTATATCCGTCACCGCTGTATCAAGGTCTGTTCCCCAGTTGAAATTCACCGTAATCATGGAAACATTGGCTTCACTTGATGAAGATATGCTTTTTATGTTTTCTACCCCGGCTATTTCTTTTTCAATCGGCTTTGTTATCATTGTCTCTATTTCTTCGGAGCTTGCCCCAGGGTATGTTGTTACAATAACAGCCGTCGGAACCTGTATATCCGGCAGCAAATCAACCTGCATTTTGCTAAGTGACACAAATCCGAGGATAATTATGGCAAGCACAGCCATGAATGTTCCAACAGGCCTTTTTATAACTGTCTCCGTAATGTTCATGATTTCACTCCTTTGCCGAATTTTTACTGAATTTTCACTGCGGAACCCTCTGCGAGCATATTCTGACCGCTTATGACCACCGTCTCTCCTTCTTTCAATCCTTCTGTTATTTCTACCCTATCGCCGTTTGTAACTCCTATTTTGACAAGACGTTCTTCTGCTTTGCCTTCCTTTACAACATATACTACATTGCCATGCTTTTTAATCACCAGAGCATCTTTTGGAATAGTAATTACATTTTCTTTTATATCTCTAATAATATTTACCTTTGCAAACATACCTGGCTTTAACTTATAATCTTTGTTTTCCATCTCGATTTTTACCTTAAAAAGCCTGCTTGAAGCCGATGCCGGCGAAATAATGCTTATTTTGCCCTTTATTTTACCTTTATCCCCTAGAGCATCTATATTCACTGTTACTTCTTGCCCTTCTCTTATTTTATTAATATCCTCTTCCGGCACATCAATAACCACTTTAACCTTATCTATATTAACTATTGAACCAAGCGTCACCCCTGCTTGGCACATTTCCCCGGGATTTATTTGCTTTGATGAAATCATGCCCGATATAGGCGCCCTTATCACCGAATTCTTTATATTTGTTTTTATAAGCTCTACCTGAGCTTCTGCTTGAGCAACTTGAGCTCTAAGTGCTTCAATATTTTTGGGTAAGCGCTCTTCGGTCAGTCTCAATTGTTCTTTTGCACTTTCATACTGGCTCTTTGCCACTTTATACTTAGCTTCCATGCTGTCGAGTGTCTGTTTAGAAGCTGCACCAGCTTCATACAGGGCTTTTATTCTCTCGTAATCAGATTTAGTGTTTAAGTAGTTTGTCTCTGCTTGTTCAAACGCTGCCTTTACCTGGTCAAGCTGCTGCGGCAGTGTTCCCGATTCATTGGCTGCAAGATTGGCTTTTGCTGATGCTAAAGCGGCTTCTGCCTGAGAAAGCTGGACATATAGTTCATCTGTTTCAAGTATTACGAGAGGTTCTCCTTCTTTTACATAGTCCCCTACTTCAAAATTGACTTCTTTTACCCTTCCAGAAATTTTACTTACAATTGTAACCTCATCGCCTGCCTCAATCTGACCTGTAAAAGTCGCTATGTCTTCTATTTTACTCTTTTTTGCTTCCATTACTTTTACCGGCACTGCTTGTTCCTTTTTCACTTCTTCTTTCTTTTTTGAACATCCGGCAAGAAGAAATATTGGGACCAACAAAATCAGTAATAGCAAAGCTATTATTTTGGTGTTTTTTCTGCAAAACTCCATAAAATACCCTCCTTTTATTTGCTGTAGTTGTCATTGAAACTACTATTCACACAACTGATCATTTGTTAACCGCAATTCATCTCCACCTTACAAAAAATAGAGACTTTTTAGACAAGTACTGACTGTTCGGTCAATTTTTCTTCTTAAAAAAATATCCTCCTTTCCTTGCTCAAATAATAAATCAGTTATTACAAAAATTAGGGGGTAATATATCTTTCTTGCTTTGCCTCGTGGTTTATGCAAATCATTATAGGTTGGAATAAGAAAATATATTATATCCTCAAAATTAAGTGGGTGCTTACTTACTATAATAACTGTTTAAAAGTCGTTTGTCAATTGTCAATCTTCAATCTAAATAAGCCTGTGTCAAGATTTTGTAGGTAAAATTTTTTATAACTGAAACCTCAAATACCCTACCTTCTTTTCCTTGTTTTTAATGTAAAATAATGGAATGTACTGCTTCATATTCCTACTGCTAAGCTATTTGCTCTTGTTATTTCCTTTAAAACGTATGTCAATTCTCAAATTAAATCTCCAAAGATTTTCAAATTATGATAGCATTTTTTAAGTGCATAAAAGTATTTTTTCTCAAATTATCACAGCCTGATTAAAAATTTTTTTCACTTTTTAAGAGCATTACCGCCAAAATATGTTAATATCTGTTATTGGCAATTTGGGTTAATTGATGTATAATAAAAAATGAGAGTAGCGAAAGCTACTACTCTCATAAACTGATTTCATTTTGTGCCTGGTATATTACTTCTTCATCTATTTCTCTTAGTCTTTTAGAATACGCATAGAGTAAAGAAGCTGTTGCCAGGTTATTTATTATCCTTGGCAGCCCTTTTGTTAGAGAATGTATTGCTTCATATGCTGATGGTGTAAATATATCATCCACTACTCCGTGTTTGTTGGGCATTTCAGGATGTTCAAGCTTCTTTTGCTTTATTCTCTCTGAAAGTTCAAAGTCTATCTTTCTGTATTTGCCTCTGTCGCTTCGATAACCCGGCTTTAACGCTTCTATACCGCCTCTTAAATACTGATACAGCCACCCTCTAAGTGTCTTGGGAGTATATCTTCTCATTCTAAGATAAGGTATCTCAATAGGTTTATTGGAAAGAGCATCAAAATATTCTTTCTGATTTTTTACCTGTCCGTTTAGCACCGGACTTATTAGTTAAAATCTCTTTAATGCTATAGCTTCTCTTGCCTTTTCATCAAGCATTTATATGTTCCCCCTTCACTTTTTTGATTTCTTAATCGTAATTTTAGCTCATACCTGGGGGATGTTAAAGGAAAAAGTTATGTTGCTAAGAAAAAATCAAAATTTTTATTTAAATTTTTTAAATTTAATGCTAAAATTATGTGAGAGAGGCCAGAAATGATTTTTGGCAATGAGCATAAAACCGTTGGGAGAAGAGTGGTACAGGCTTTAATGTCTAAAATCTCTGGCCCTCTCTCTTTGTGAGTCAGTCTCAGATAACTTTATGTAAGGGTCTATTTGCCTTAATCCGTATATGATAAAACTTAAATTATTCATTATCCTTTTGGTGTAAAAATATATATGCTGCCTTGAAAATAGTATAGTAGAGAAGTTTCTTTTTAAGCCACTTATGAAAGAACTGAGAGTTTTTTTTCTTGTAAGTGTCTCTTTTAAAGACTTTACAATCATATTGAAAGAATACGGAAAATGAGGAATACAGAAATCAGGAAGGTAGGAAAGAGTTCTTGCTAAAGGAATTTGGAAAAATTTTTTCAAATTCCTTTAGCATTAATTTTATCACAAGATTATTTAATCTGAGAAATTTTTTCGATTCTAGGCTAAATTAATTTGAGAAATGACAGCAGTGAGGAGAATTAAAACGTCTACAAATGAAAAGATAAACAATATTACAGTTTTAAATATAGGCAAAGTAACACCAATATACAGAATTTTAAGAGCAATAAAATATACGCAAGTTATATAAAGAACATAATAGTTAGAAACCTTGAATTAATAAGTTCCAGGGGTTATCTTTAAAAAAATATCCTACAGTATCTTGACACGGACCTTCATTTTTTTGCCTATTGACAAAGTAAAAATGATAATATATAATCAAAATTGAGCAAAATTAATCACAATTGAGCAGGACAAAATTGAATGGATGTGAATGAATATGGGTGTATCTGATAGGATGTTTGGAGAGGAAAGGCGCTTAAAGATTGCGGAAATTATAAGTAAAGATAAAAGTATAAGTGTGGCAGAACTCAGTAAAATCTTTAATGTTTCTGAGTCTACAATAAGAAGAGATTTGCATGTGCTGGAGGAAAAGGGTTTCATACAGAGGACTCACGGTGGCGCAATATTGAATGTTGGCACTCATTATGAGCCTGCATTTTTTGAAAAAGAAGATGTAGAACTTGAGGCAAAAAGGAAAATAGGTAAAATTGCTGCTTCGATGATAGAAGAAGGAGATTCTATAATTTTAGATGCTGGTACGACTACTCTTGAGATAGCGAGAAATCTTAAAAATATGAAACTTACTGTTGTCACAAATTCTCCTCTTATCGCGATAGAGCTTTCAAAATATGAAGATATTGAGCTTATTGTCACAGGTGGTATACAGAGGTGGAAGACTAAGGCTTTAGTCGGTCCTATTGCTGAAATGGTGATAAGACAGTTTAAAGTTGACAAAGCCTTCATAGGGACAAATGCTGTATCTTTTGAGGATGGGCTTATGACTCCAGACTTAATTGAAGCCAATACTAAAAAGGCGATGTGTGATGTGGCAAGTGAAGTTTATATAGTAGCAGATCACACTAAATTTGGGAAAAAATCTTTTGTCAAATTTGCAGATATAAAGGACATTACGGCAATAATAACAGATGATGAGGTTGATTATGAGATAGTGAGAAAATATGAACAGGCAAATATAGATATAGTAAGCTTTGGAAAGGATGAAAATAATGATAACGACGGTAACGGCGAATCCGGCGATTGACAGGACAATAATTGTTGAAAACTTAAAACTCGGTTCTGTAAACAGGGTAATCCGCTCAAGAGTAGATGCTGGGGGAAAAGGTATAAATGTGGCTAAAAACCTTAAAAATTTAGGAGACGATGTTATTGCACTCGGTTTTATAGGACCTAATGCTAAATATATAATCGATTGTTTAGAAGATGAAGGCATAA
>Ga0247720_100331_pt1 | contig 19250 bp, 14 predicted proteins | sample MSEWel2015_12_15_FD_189078 | JGI IMG/M metagenome (GOLD analysis project Ga0247720, IMG submission 189078) | Subsurface sediment microbial communities from gas well in West Virginia, United States - MSEEL Well Study Marcellus 3H_2015_12_15 | ecosystem: Environmental > Terrestrial > Deep...
GTCCGTACACCGCCTAAGTTCCTCCCGAGCCTCCGCAGGGGTAAGTGCCTTCCTGTAAGGCCTCGCGGAGGTCATGGCATCGTAAGCATCGGCTACCCGAATAACCCGCGCCAGGAGGGGGATCTCCTCTCCCTGCAGGCCGGCCGGATAACCGCCACCCCCATAGTCTTCGTGATGATGACGAACGGCCGCAATGACTGCGGCAGGAAACCGGGCTGGTTCCAAAATCTTGGCCCCTATTTCAGGATGACTTTCAATCTCTTTTCTTTCCTCCGGGGTTAAGGGAGCCGGCTTCAGTAGGATGTTCTCTCGGACGCCAATTTTTCCCAGGTCGTGTAAGAGGCCGGCCAGGTACACCTCTTCCTCTTTTTCGGCGCCAAGTCCCAGCATGCGGGCACAGGAGCGCGCCCATTTAGCTACCCGGATGGAATGCCCCCTCGTGTACACGTCCTTGGCCTCTAACGCCGCCGCCAGTGCCTGGACAGTGCTCAAATAGTATTCCCTCAGCGACGAGTAGAGGCGGGCATTTTCAAGCGCCAGTCCAACCTGACCCGCCACGGTACTTAGGTACTCTACTTCCTCTTCCGACCAGCGGCGCGGCAGTGGCGAATAAACCTTCAGTGTGCCCAGAATCTTTCCGCCCGCCTTCACCGGCGCCACAATCAAGGCCTGCATTTCAGGGGCGTAGTACGGCAGGTGCCGACCGGATCCGTCGGCGGCGAGATTCTCCACCACTACAGCTTCCCCTTTCTGAAGCACCTCGCCCAGCAAATTGCCTTCCGGCCGAACGCGAGCGGCCTTTTTTTGTAACCTAGGACTCATACCTGAGCTCGCCCTCAGCACCAGTTCGCCGGTATTCTCGTCCTGGACTCGCAGGGCGCACCACCTGGCACCCAGCACGTCCCTCACACTTGCCAAAGCCGCCTCGAGCACCGGATCAACATCAAGGTGCCTTGATAGCGCCTGCCCTACTTCGATTAGCCGTTCGAGCATCGCCGCCCTTTCCTGCACCTTCCGGAAAAGCCGGGCATTTTCCAGTGCCAGTCCTAACATTGTGCCCAGGGGGGTCAAGAAAATGGCTTCTTCTTCGGTGAAGCCCTGCCCCTCTGGCTTGCCGGCTAGGGTAAGTACGCCCGTCACTTTGCCCCCAACTTTAAGCGGTACGGCAATTGCCGGCCGCTTTTTTTCGGAGGCAAGATGGCTTTCAAAGTGCACGGCGATACCTTCCCGCCCAACAGCGGCTATTATTTCCTCTGGAGGAATAATCCTGAGGTCCTTGCACGGCTCCAGGGTAGCCGCCACTTCCGCACCTCGTGCCCCGAGCTCCGGTTCGCCCAATATTATCACCGATCCGCTGGTACCGCCGGTCAAATCCAACACCGTTTGGAGTCCCTGCCGGGCAATCGCACTCATCTGCAGGCTCCCGGAGATTCTTTTGCTGAATTCAAAAAGAAGGCTGAGTTCGTCCACCTTTCGCTGGAGTTCCTGCCTGGTGTAGAGCAGTTCGGCCACGGTTTCCGTTACCGCCCGCATCATCTCCGCAGCGATCCAAAGTCGTTCCTCGGGCCAGATGGGCACCGTTCGGGCCGCCGCCCAAAGCTCTTGACGGTCAATACCCGCTTCGCTGCCCAGTCTTGCCACTGCCTCTTCTCGTAGGGGCCTAAGCGCTACACTTCCGCCCACCAGCACCGCTACTGTTTCCCCCGCTACCCGAAGCGGTACTGCCAGATGCACCAGTCCCGCATGGCAAGCAGCGAGAACCACCCTTCCTCCGTCAACAGCAGCCTTGGTAGAGACCACACGTGAAGCCGCGCATCTCCTGCATCCTTCGGGGCTATCATTAAGCAGGGCGCAAAAAGAACACAGGTTGGAAGTCTTAGTGAGTGGACGCCCATCCGGGTAAGCGACCAAAGCTGCCAATCCTAGGGCTTGGCTCATGCTGTCTTGGAGTCTTTGTAAGCCGATCTTTTTCAGTTCTTCGTAGTATGGCATTAATTTCCCTCTTTTCATGAGCACTGCGTCCTCCTGCCGGCCGTAAGAAGGAAAGTTATCTCTCGCGCGGATCCGCCCCTTTTCCCTTACCCGCCCCTTAACAACTACCCAGAACCGGTACCAGCCTCAGTTCACTCCTTTCCCAACAGCCATTTCTTGTCTAAATTCGACACCAACTGCCAATTTCCTCCAAGGCCCTTCTGTCTTGAACCTGATCGAGTAAATGGGACAAAAAGCAGCCTGCCTTCCTTTCCCGGCAGTTCTAGGCAACTAAGGGTGACCATAAAAGCAGTAAAAAGCCCCGCCCCTATAGGGCGAGGCCGGAAAGGAGATGCTGCCCCAATCGAATTAGGGTTGGGAAGCTGCAGTAGGTGCAGTAGGTTCCGCCGCTGGAGTGGCAGCAGGTACGGCAGACTCCTCCGTCGGAGTTGCGGCAGGCGCGGCGGGCGCCTCTGCCGGATTTGCCGCCTCAGGTTCCTGGACGGTAATAATACCCGTGGTCGGGTCGTAAGACACGCTCGCGGCAAAGGTTTCCGCAATGAAGCGGAGAGGAACGAAGGTATAACCGTTTATTACCTGAGGCGGAACAGGCAACGAAACAGTCTTTTCCTGGCCAAGCTGATCCTTGAGCGTCACCGTCCCGCCGGTCAGGCTGAGCTGGATGGTGACCTCTTGCTTGACCACGGTGACCGTTTTAGTGGCCGCGTCATAGGACACCTGGGCCTTCAGCCTTGCAGCCAGCGCGCGCAGCGGAACCAGCGTGGTACCTTCCTTCACCACCGGCGGCAGCGCATCCTTAAGGAGCTGACCGTTCACGAAAATCTGGGGGCCTACTCTGCCACGCTGCGGAGCTACCTTGAGCGCGGCAGCACCAGAAGCTGCTTTAACCTTCACCTTGGCCTGTTCCTGCTCTTGTTTTTGGTTCTGTACTTGCCCCTCTTCCTGCTCCTGGTGCTGCAGCTCTTCTTTTATCTTTACTTCCTTCTGGGCTTGCGCCTTCAGCCGCCCTTGATCCTGTACTTTCGCCCGCTCTTGAGCTTGGGTCTTAATCTCATTCTCTACCTGATTCTGGTTTTGTTCTTCCTGTTGAACTTCCTCTTCAATCTGCTCTCCTTCTACTTGGTCTTCTTGTTGAACGTCTTCTTCAACTTGGTCTCCTTCTTCTTGGTCCTGTTCCCCAAGCTGCTCCAGGTTTTCTAAACGCACCTTGTCCTGTACACGGTTATGCTCTTTCAACGCCGCCGACGTAGTTGCTGGTGCTCCTCCTCCGCGGGCCGTTTCGCCCTTTTTCGGCGCTGCCCAGGCGGGACCGGTAAGGAGCAGCGCCGCCACTACGGTGAGCACCACGAATAATCTACGTGTTTTCACCTTCATCAACTTTACCTCCCTCCTTTTTATGTGTCCACTTCTTTTTTCGCCAGGTTGCTCCTTTTTCTGGGGGTACTGTTCGTTTTGTTCCCGCTTTTTTCGCGGCAGTAACATATCGCCGCACCGCCGCATACCAATGAGGTAGGGAATCCCTTAAGACTTAAGGCAAACACCGGCCCAGAAAGGGGGATGGAATATGCCTGACGGGTGCTTTGGCGGTTGGTGGTGGTGGTGGATCCTCATCATTATCATCATCGTTCTGTTCTTCTTCTGCTGCTGCTTCTCCCGGTGGCACTCGGCCGACTCTTAACCGGAATAGCTGAAGCGTTCGGCCCCGAACCCTCCGGTTCGGGGCCGCGTCGAATTATAGGGATCGTGCTCTATGCGTGGCGGAACCTTTCCACCGCCCGGGCGCTCTGCGGCGCCTCCACCAGGGTGGCCGGGCCGCCCACGCAGCCGCCTATGCAGGCCATCCCCTCGAGGAAGTTGCCCGGCAGCTTCCCGGCCCGCGCCAGGGTAAGGTAGCGCTTGCACTCCTCCAGGCCGTTGGCCCGCACCGGTTTAAACTCCACGTCAGCCCCCTGGGCGGCAAGTTCTTGCTGGATGGCAGCAGCCACACCACCGCTCACCGCAAAACCACGCCCCCAGGGGGAAGCTCCTTGAATCGTGGCCTCCTCAGCGCTCGTTTCGGCCGGATTCAGCCCCTGGGCATCGAGGAAGGCGGCCAGCTCGGCAAAGGTGAGCACGGCGCTTACGCCGCTGCCTGCCGCCAGAGCCTCTTCCTTCTTGGCCACACACGGCCCGATGAACACTACCCGGCACTCCGGGTCCGCTTCCTTCAGGCGGCGGGCCAAGGTCACCATAGGAGAAGGGGTTTGGGAGATGTGGTCCACCAGGTCAGGGTAGTGCTTCTCGATCAAGGCCACGAAGGCCGGGCAGCAGGAACTCGCCATCCACCCCTCTTTTGCAATGCGTTCGCGGAACTCGCGCGCCTCCTCTTTCGCCACCTGATCCGCTCCGCAGGCCACCTCGGCCACGGCGCTAAAGCCCGCCTCCTTAAGGGTGGCCGCCACTTGGCCCAGGCTGACGTTTGGTCCAAACTGGCCTGCAACGGCCGGCGCCAGCGCCGCCACCACCCGTTCGCCGGCCTTGAGCCAGCCGATCACCTCCACCAGCTGGGATTTATCGCTGATGGCGCCGAACGGGCAGGCCGTGATGCAGGTGCCGCAGGCCGTGCAGAGTGCAAAGTCGATCACCGAGTTGCGGTTCGGCCCGGGCTTAACGGCCCCCGCCGGGCAGGAGCGCTCGCAGGGGCGAATGACCTCTACAATGGCATGGAAGTGGCAGGCCTGGCTGCACCGCCCGCACTCAACGCACTGCTCCTGGTCGATATACGCCCGCCGGCCGACAATACTGATGGCTTTCTTGGGGCAGGCGTTCACGCAAAAGTGGGCCACGCAGCCGCGACAGGCATCGGTAACCATATAGCGGTCGATGGGGCAGCGGTCACAGGCCGTCTCGATGATGTCGAGCACCGGCGCCGTCAGCCGGTGCTCCGGAAGGCGGCTCACGACGATCTCGCCCAGTCTTTCCTCCGGGTCCACCTCCCGGGGCGAGAAGCCCAGGGCCAGCTTGAGCCTTTCGGCCAGAATGGCCCGCTCCTTGTAAACACAGCAGCGGTAGCGGGTTATCCCCAAGTCGGTAAAGGCGCGCGGCAGGCGGTCGACCTGGACGGCCAGCTCACCGGCTAAAGCCAGGCGGGCCACCTCCCGCAAAACCTCGTGCTTAATCTTGGCAACTTCCGATTTAAACGCAAGCACATTTATCCCCCTTTTGTCCCAGAGAACAGCCTCACGCTCTCCTTATACCACCGGTACTTTAGGCCTCGGTTACGCGCCTGTAAAGAGGAGGTTAAAAGCAACAAAAACTCCCGCCCGATATCTGGACGGGGCGGTACCCGGCTTTATCCCCGCCGCCAGAGCACCAGGAGAACCGCCAAGGCAAGGAGAAAACGGTAGGCGGCAAAGAGGAAGTAGCTGCCGTGCCGTACGTAACGTAAAAGAAAGCGAATGGCCAAGTACCCTACCACCGCCGCCGTGAGAACGCCGGCCACGAAGGGCGCGTTCACTGCCGTCAGCGGCAAATCCTTAAGCTTCAGCAGGGCGGCACCTGCGATGATGGGCACGGAAAGGAGGAAGGAAAACCTGGCCGCCGTCTCCCGCTCCATCCCCCTAAGCAGCCCGGCCGTCATGGTGATTCCGGAGCGCGACACCCCGGGAATGATAGCCAGGGCCTGGGAAAGGCCAACGATAATGCTGTCCGTCCAACCCAAGTCTTTGATGTCCCGCCTCTTCCGGCCTACTCGGTCCGCCCACCAGAGGCCCACACCCATCAAAGTAAGCGTGAGGGCAATAAGAGCCGGGCTTCTAAACACCGTCTCGGCCTGTTGCTCGAAGGCCATCCCGAAAAAAGCTCCAGGAATGGACGCCACCGCCAGGTACCAGAGGAGGCGCCCGCTTTGGCTGTGCGGGCGGGTAATGGCGTCGAAGACGATCTCCACGAGGTCCCGCCAAAAGTAAGCCACTACCGCTACCAGCGTTCCCAGGTGCAGCGCCACGTCGAAGGTAAGACCGGGATCTGGCCAGTTAAAAAACCACGGGGTTAACACGAGGTGGGCCGAGCTGGAAATGGGCAAAAACTCACCTACCCCCTGCACCAAGCCCAGGACAACCGCCTGCACAGTGTTCACAGCTGCAGCACTCCTTAATAATTAAACATAGCTGCCGGCATCCAGGGGCGCGCCGGCGCAGCAAAAATCCACCTCTCATTCTATCGAGCTCGGGCGGCTTTGGCAAGGAAAAACCTGCCGGATAAAGTTTCCGGCAGGTTCTTAGGCTTGGTCCGGCAGAGATTAATTGGCGGTTTCCTGTTTCTTGCCGGCGCGGGCGATCATCACTAGGCCGATGGTAAGGAGCGGCACCACGTGCGCCGCAAAGAAGCCCCACGAAATAGTCCCGTACCCCTTGGCAATTAGCCCGATGAGGCCGAAGCGGGACATGGCGATGCTGAGAAGGACCATACCCAAAGCGATGAGCCCACGATGGGCTTGGGTAAGTTCACGCCCGCGCTCTTTAAGAGCAGCCGCCAGGCGCTCGTTCACGGCATGGATGAAGCCGGTGCCCGTCTCAATGAGGGTACCGAAGAGCACGATTTCGTAAGCGGCCAGGAGTAAGACCGATCCGACCTTGGTTAGAGCCTCGTATGCCGGTACTTCGGCCTTTAGAATATCCGGGTAACCGCTCAGCACCACCAGGTAGAAAAAGAAGGCCGGAATGATAGTAATGATCGAGCTCATGATCCCGGAAATTACAGCTTCGCGGCGCGTTTCGATATCGCGCAGCGCGAAAAGAACTGCCGGGATGCACCCCAGATTGTAGAAAGCATACTTGAAGCCGGAAAGAGCCCAGCCGGGCTTAATTTCCCCTGTCGCCAAGTGGCTTGAGATGATAGGGCCCAATTTCGCCAGGCCGAACACCACGAAGGCGATGTAAACGGTATAGAGTAGAAAAGACCACCAGGACATGTAAATCTCGATGGCTTCGCTGCCGAGGTAGGCCAGGAGACCGACGCCGGCGAGCATAACCGTTACCCCGATCAGGTAAGGGATACCGAAAGTATCTCTCAGTATGGCACCGGCCGCAGCTCCTACCACTGCCAGCACAAGAAAGAGGAGCAGGACGTAACAGACCTCATACACTACCCAAAAAGGCCCGAGGAGCTTCTTGAAAAAGCCTCGGTATTCGTATTGCTGAAACACTCGGGCAAACTCGTACGACGCAGCCATCACAACGGCCCACATGACCGTGGTCACCAAGAACATTCCCAACAAGCCACCGATGGGGCCATACTGTAGGAAGAACTCGATTAGTTCGCGCCCGGTGCCATAGCCGCCGGCAATAACAACCGATTGGAAAACAAAGCCCGGCAAGAGGTAAGTCCGATAAAACTTTGAGTCCATGAACCAGCTAATTCCATGGGTTTTTCCGCTACTCAAGGCATTACCTCCCTCGTCAGAATATTCCTAAACTAGTCCCTCCCTTGCGCCCCCTTTCCACCACCTCCCACCTGCTGAATGCTGATCGGTTGTTAAGCTATACATATTCGCTTCAATACGAGAAATTCCTGCAAGTTTTCCCAGAGTCAGGCATTAACTTTTTCTTGTTCTGCTCATGCGACGCAGGGCCAAGGCTCAGGCCGCCATTCCGCCTACAACCGCGCTTTGTTAACGCGTAAAAAAGCGCCGGAGAATATACTCCGGCGGTACGCCAAAGGCCGCCTAGCTTCGGCCTTCGGCGGTCAGGTAGTATGCCGGCCGGTCTTCGCCGTCCTAAAAAGCGCGCGAGCCAGTTGGGCCGGCAACGGCAGTAGACCTGGCTGTTGGCCTGGTATTCCAGCGTATCCGGGGTTCTCCGCTTAGCCTCTCGGGCCCGTCGCCGTTGTACTTAAGGCAAACCGCCGAGTTCCCGCCCCGCCGGCCGGAAAAAGCTCTCTGCCCGGCCAGGGGAGCAGCGAAGCAAGCTAAGTACGAACAGGAGCAGCCTAAATCTGCCTGCGCGCGCAGGCAGCGCTTCTTCCAGGCGCGCTTCGTAATGCGGAGGCGGGCGCGAGGCTCTGCCCTGCCGCCTGTGTAGTGCGCCGCCCCGGCCTTCCCGCGGCCGGGGCGTAGCGAATAGAAGCGCAGTCCACTCTGTCGTTCGCCGGAATTACCGGCCGACGCCGGGTGCACCCTGCTGCCGGGACGCCTTCTCTTCCCGGCCGTAAGGTAAGAGTTTGAGCACCTCCACCGCCAGCACCCCGCCGATGAGGGCGGTAACGAGTTGCGGCCAGCTGAAGGAGAATGAGAGCGCCTTGATGATGGGCGGCTTAAGCGTGATCAGGGTAAAGAGAAGCCGCACCGCCAGATACAAGAACGCAGCCTTCACCACTGCTCCTACCGCCACGCCCAGATACGGGTTCTTTTTCCTAAAGAGCGCAAAGCCGACCACGATGGCCGCATTGCCCGCCGCCACAATGGGGATCATAGGCGGAACCGGCGGCAGGTGCCCCTGCAGGAAGGCGACGACGGGCGCCACTACCGATATGATCACCCCGCCGCCGATACCCACCACCCCGGCGGCCACCACCAGGGCGGCGTTCACCAGCGAACCAACTACGAAGACAGAAACCGGCTGCGGCATGGGGATGATCTGCCGCAGCATCTGAAATACCAGCGTAACCCCTAAGAGTACCGCCGTCCGGGTCCAGAATCGGGTTGATTCCTTCACTTTTCTCCTCTCCCTTCTGCTCAGCCTTTAGGCCTCGCGGTCAGTTAGGCATTCGGCTTTGGGCTTGCGGCCCTCGGCCGGCGAGAGTTCTCCCTCGCTGTCACTATTATAACGCAGCCCCTGTCGGCCTGCCAACGAGTTTTTTTCAAAACCCCCAGAAGAATCCCTCATGAAGTTTCCGGCTTCACCCTGGTCCCGTGGCCTACTTCTTTCGGTGGGTTGACGATGACCGTTTCTCCTGCCTGCAAGCCTGAAGCCACCTCAACATAATCGTCGCCTTCAAGCCCACAGGTTACGGCTGTGAGCACTGCTCGCCCTCCTTGCAGCCGGAAGACATGCTGGCGACCAGCAAGCGTAAAAACGGCCTCCTGGGGAACAGCCAGGGCTTTTTTCTCGGCAACGACGATTTCCACCTCCACCGGGTAACCCGGCTGCATGCCAGCCACCTGTTCGCTCAGGGCCACCTCTACGGGAACCCGCCGCTCTTTGATCCCCAGTTCCGTAACTTTCTCCACCGCCCGAGGATAGATTTTGGTGAGCGTCCCCAGAACCCGGCGCCCGGCAAGGACTTCTCCCGTCACGATCGCTTCCTGGCCCGTCTTAAGCGCCGGAGCATCCTGAGCTAAAACTTCGGCCTCCACCAGGAGCCCAGGCATATCGAGGGACAAAAGGAGTGTTCCGGCCGTAACTGCCGCACCTTCTTTTACCAGGACCTCGGCCACATAGCCATCCTCAGGGGCACGCACCTGAAGCGCCGCCAGTTTTTCCTCCACCAAATCCAGACGGGCCTGTAGAGCCCGGACACGCTGCCGATTACTGGCCAAGGTGGCAGAGAGGGCCTTAGCCTCCTCCAATCTTGTCTCGGCACTTTGCCATTGGGCTTTGGCAGCACTAAAGCGGGCTTCAACCTCTCTGAATTCCATTTCTGTTAAAGCGCCAGTCTCGTACAGGGTCTTGGCCGCCTTTAGCTCCCGCTCAGCCTGCGCGTAAGCCTCACGGGCAGCGAGTACGCCGCCTTCGGCTTCGGCTATTCTAAACGGCAGGGTCTTTGCCAGACCGGTCGTCTCGGCCTCGACGGCGGATAACTCCGCCCGCAAAGACTCCCTTTCTGCCTCGAGCTCGGCCGTATCCCCGTGAAGGAGAATCTGGCCTTTCTGCACGCGATCGCCTGTTTCGACGAGGACTCGCCTTACGAGCATTGGGTAACGGGCAAAGATCTCTTTTTCCTCAGCGGCAGCAAAATAGCCGGTAGCAACCACAGTGCGGCGGATCTCTCGCTCCGCGACAGTAGCCACCTCAACTGGGACAGCGCTACCTTTTGCTCGCCACAAAACAAGAGCAGCTACCAAGGACAAAAGAATAAGGGTTAGGGCGAGGGGCTTTTTTCGGGCTAAAGGTCCGTTCCTCTCCATCGGTCTCCTCCTTCAGGTCAACCTGCTGGACAAGGCTTCTAAGAAGTTTACTTTCCGCACCCTGAGCCATACCACGCCCATTACCAACGCCACAAAAAGGACCACGAGAAGCGCGGTTACGACGTACGTGCCGGGTCTTACCGTCAAGGGCAGGTAGAATAGTTCGCTGTTCGTACTTGATGCTACCCACACCGCAAGCATCCTTCCTAACGGAACACCGGCTATTAGCCCTAAGAGGAGCGCCATGGCGTTTTCACGTAGGATTAAGCCGTAAACCTCTTCGCGCGAAAAGCCGAGTACCCTCAGGGCAGAAAACTCGCGGATTCGTTCGCTGATGCTGATGTTGGCGGTATTGAAGAGGATGCCAAAGCCTAGAAGCCCACCGGCGAGAACCATGACCGTTATCGAAGCCAATAATAGGCCGCCGTACTCGGCATAGAGGTCACTCAAATCACGCGAGGAGTAAACGGCCGCTACGTTGGCCGCCGGCTGAAGGATTTCCTTCACGTTTTCCGGCGAATTCAAAAGGACACCCGAGTAGGCATCGCCCAGGCCAGTCAAGCGTTGCAACTGCTCCAGGGACATATAGAGGCCTGATCCCAGGTATTGCCTGACCACAGCTTTCACCGGTACCAGGTATTTTACCCCTTTAGTGGCGTAGGAAGAGACGGTGAGCAAATCGCCCGCCTCGACCCCCAGCTCCTTCGCCAAATACTCAGAAAGGAGGACCCCGAACCGGGGTAGCCGCACAACTTTGCCCGTGCTGTCCTCAAAACTGTACAGCTTGGTCGAAACCGGCAAAGCTCTGGCTACCACCGTCTTTTCCCGCCACCCGTGGGTTATCCTGAAGGGATATTCGGCATAAGGCTCGATCGCTGTAACCCGCACCAACCCTTTTATCTCCGGGATAGCCGCCGAGCTTACCTGCACCGAGAAGGATACCATGTAATCGTACTTTTCGAAGCGGCCGAACTGCTCCCTGAATATCGTGTCCCACAGGCCCAGGAGGTAAAACGGCAGAAACACCACGGCATAAGTCAGCGCGACGCCTGCTGCGGCCAAGGCAAACCGGCGCCTGCTGCGTAGAATACCGCGCAGGACCAGTTTCCAGGTAAAAGGCAACCTCGCCCAAAGTCCCGGAGCCAACTTTTCCACGTTGCTCCTTCCCCCCGGCAGCGGCGCCAACGGGCGCATGGCTTCCGCGGGAGGAATGCTCATTACCTTCCGGGCGGCGATCAAACCAGTTGCGCCGGTAAAAACCACCGGCAGAAGGACGGCTAAGACAATGTACGGAGGATACAGCCGCTGGGCCAGCAAAGGCAGGTGAAAGAACTGGCTGTAAAGCTCCGTCAGCTCCTTTCCCAGAAAGAGGCCGGCAGCTACGCCTCCGGCGGCACCGAGGAAACCGATGGCGAGGGCATATTCCAGGTAGTGGCCGGCCACCTCCTTGTCAGCGTAACCTATGGCCTTGAGCATGCCGATGGCCGTGCGGTCTCCTTCTACCAGCCGCGTAACCATGAAGTAAGTAACGGCTGCGGCGATGGAGAGAAAAATGGCCGGTATTAAACGTGACTGCTGGTTCAGTTGCTTAAGTTCTTGGGAAACAATGGCGTGGCTGAGTTGGTTCTCGCGCGTTACGATGCTTTTTAAGCCAAGCTCCTCAAAGCGGTCTTCAATTTCCTCACGGAGTTCCTCCGGATCGGCCCAGGGTTCCAGAAGGAGGATGGCGTTGTTTGCCTGTCCGTTTAGCCCAGTAAGCTCCTGCAGTAGAGGCAGGTTTACAAACCCCACGCCAAAGTTCAGGTCGTCCGGAAAGATGTTCTTGGCATCTTTCACCGCATAAATAAATTCCGGGCTGTCCACCAGCGCGGTGACGGTAATAGGAAAAAGCTTGCCCCGGATGATAAGGCTGATCTTGTCTCCCACTTTTAGCCCGTTGGCCTGCGCGAACTTGGCCAACAGGGCAAGGCCGTGTTCCCTGCCCTCTGGCAGACTCCCCTCTTGCACGTACAGGCGGTTAATCTTCTGGCCGGGGGTTATGCTCACCAACCGCAGGGTCGGATTGAGCTTCCGGCCGACATCTACCCGGGCATCGATTACCAATCGGGCCTCCACCGCTTTTACTCCCGGAAGTTCACCCAGCCGACGGAAGGCATCCTCCGCCACCGGAGAAAAGTCTGCAAAAAGATCGGCAAAGGCGAATTCTTGGTAAAACCTTTCCAGGGAATAGGACAAGCTGATCGCAGTATTATTGAAGGACACAAAGGCAGCCATGCCTACAAAAACGAGGGCAACCACCGTGCCAAACTGGAGCTTGGAAGCCTTGACCAAACGCCACAGCCGTCGGTCTAAAACCCTCATGTTACCATATAATCCTTTCCGCCGGAACCGGCTCAGGGTTTTCCCGCACTTCAACTATCTGTCCGCTGCGCATCCGGAAAACCCGGTCGGCCATATCGGCAACGGCCGAGTTATGGGTGATGATCACCACCGTCGTACCGTACACCGCATTAACTTCCCTTAGCAGCGAAAGGATCTGGATCCCCGTTTCGTAATCGAGGGCTCCCGTAGGTTCATCGCAGAGAAGGAGGCTGGGCTTCTTGGCCAGGGCCCGGGCAATGGCCACCCGCTGCTGCTCGCCTCCGGAAAGCTGCGAAGGAAAGTGGTCCATTCGCTCTTTCATCCCCATGCGCTCGAGAACCTCCGCCGCCGGCAACGGGTCGGAAACCAGCTCCGCAGCCAGCTCCACGTTTTCCCGCGCCGTAAGCGCCGACATGAGGTTGTAAAACTGAAAGACAAACCCCACTTCCCGGCGACGGTACTGGGTCAGCTGCGCCTCGGTGTAGCCGGTGAGATTCATTCCCTTATAAAAGACGCGGCCTGAAGTCGGCCGGTCCATACCGCCTAAAATGTTGAGGAGGGTGCTCTTGCCGGATCCGCTGGGCCCAACGAACACGACCAGCTCACCGGCTCTTATCTCCAAAGACACGTTTCTCAAGGCAGTTACGCTGACCTCACCACGCCCGTAAACCTTCCACAGTTCCTCCGCTTTAATTATGCTTTCACTCATCTCCTCTCGCTATGCCCCCCACACCCGAGCTCCTCGGCTCGTGTGTACCCATTATACCACAACTTAAGCATTTCCGACAGCCTTTCGGCTAGACCGAGTAGATAGAACAATCTACCTTTGACCTTAGGCCGCTCTGCGCGGCCCGCCCAGAACTAGGTAGAGCCCTAGTGCGGCCAAGGCGGCCATAAGGCTGCCAAAGTAGAAGGGGGCGCGCGGCCCGAAGAGATTCCAGAGAAGGCCCGCCAGGAGCGAAGCCGGAAGGAGGCCAATGCCCACCAGCGTGGCGTGGAGGCCGATCAGGGTTGCCTTTTTATCCGCCGGGGCAATTTCGGCCACCAGCGCCTTTTCCACCCCTTCCGTAAAGGCCGAATACAGGCCGTAAAGGCCGAAGAGGTACCACAGCGCCGTGGGATGGGACACCACCGCAAAGCCTAGATAAACCAAGGCGTAGGCCAGGTGGCCGGCCACTAGCACGCTGCGTCGTCCCAGGCGGTCGGACACGCGCCCCGCCGGGTAAGAGAAGAGGCTGTAAACCAAGTTATAGGTAAGATAAAGCAGGATCACCGTAGAGTCGCTGAAGCCCAGGTTCTTGGCCCTAAGAAGCAGGAACTGGTTCGAACTGTTGCCGAGGGTAAAGAGAAAAACCACCACTAAAAAGGCGCGCAGGCGCGCGTCGAGGGCCCACCAGTTGAGCGACGGCGGGCGCCCGGTAAGGGAGGCCTCTCTTTTTTGTTCACGGGCGAGGAACAGCACGGCCACGCCCAGCGCCGCCGGAATAAGGGCGAAGAGAAACACCGGTCGGAAATCGCCCCGGTAAGTTGTTAAGAAGTAATAACCCAGGATAACGCCGATGCTGGCTCCCAGGGTGTCCATGGCCCGGTGGAGGCCGTACGCACGCCCGAGTTTCTCCGGGTTGCTGGACTCGGCGATGAGCGCGTCGCGCGGTGCCGTGCGAATGCCCTTCCCAAAACGGTCGGCCACCCGTCCCCAGAGGACCCCAAGCCAGGAAGTGCTGATGAAGAGAAAGACTTTGCCCAAAGTAGACGAACTGTAGCCGGCAATGGCCAGGGGCTTACGGCGTCCTACCTTGTCTGACCAGTAGCCGGAGAATACCTTGAGGAGGCTGGCCAGGCTTTCGGCAATCCCTTCAATGAGGCCGACAACGGCCGGGGTGGCCCCGAGCTGGGCCGTAAGATAAAGCGGAATCAGCGGGTATACCATTTCGCTGCTTATGTCCGTAAGCAGGCTGGTCAAGCCAAGAATGATGATGTTGTACATCTTTCCCTGTCCCTCCTCGGTACCCGGAGGCGGCCCCAAAGCGCCGAACCCCGGGTTTTTTTACTTGCCGTTTGGAGCCGCTTCCGGGCCAACGTTCAGAGCGTATACGAGGTCGCTGAACTCCTTTAGGCGCTCGGCGCAGCGGTCGAGCAAGGCCTCCACCTCTTGCCGCCGGGGTGTACCGAAGAAATCGCGCCGCACTACCTTGGCCAGCCAGGAGCGCAGTTTGGCCAGCTCTTCCTCGTTTTCCTCCACCTCGGCGAAGGTGAAGTTCTCCCGTTCCGTTTCACGGTCCAGCTCGGCAAAGAAGTCCCGGCACTTATCGGCAATCTCGGCGTACTCCAGGTTCCGCGCTTCGGTAAAGGCGGCAATAATCTTTTCTTCGGCCGCCTCCGAGAGCCCGTAAGCGCGAAAGAGAAGCGCCTCACCGCCCAGTTCCCGCACTTCCCCCAGCAGGAGTTCAAATTCACTCTGGTGCTCCGGCTGCGCCGGCAGCACCCAGACCGACTGCAGCAGGTTTACCGCCCCGATCTTTTTGAGCCTCCGCCACACCGCCACCCGACCGCGGGATGGTTCGGCGGGCAACGTGTACGCGAAAAGGAGCCATTCGCGCATCTTTACCCCGCCTTTCTGTAACAACTAATACAATAGTAACGGCCGTTACATCATTTGTCAATACCCGGCCGGTGCTTAAGGGAAGGGTGAACGCCATTTCTTCGCCGGCGGCCTGGCGCACTCTGAACTTCTCTTGGGCTGGATCAAAGAAAGAGTGAGCTTTATCGCTCCCGTCTACATTTACCCCGGAGAAGACGAGCTGCAGGCCTTGGCCGAGGGCGCCCTGGCGGTGCTGAAAGGAAGAGAAGAAGCCAGAGAGGTCCCGGAGCGGCAGACGCAGGAATGCAGGCCATAAGCAGCGAATTAGGCCATAAGCCAGAAAGGAAGAGCGCAAAGGGGGAAAACATGTTCAAGAATCTCGACGAGGTAATTCGTGCGGCCGGCGCCGGAGAGCCTGCCCGCGTAGCCGTGGTCCAAGCGGCCGACCCGGAAGTGCTTTCGGCGGTGGCCGAGGCGCGCCGGCACGGGCTGGCCGAGGGGCTGTTATTTGGCGAACCCGAGGCCATTCACGCCGCCCTCCGGGAAATCGGCGAAGATCCGGCCCATTACACCATTGTGCCGGCAGCTGACCCGGCCGACTGCGCCGCCCGAGCCGTGGCCGCCGTGAATACCGGCGAAGCAGATTTTCTGATGAAGGGGCTTCTTCCTACCGCCACCTTCCTGCGGCCGGTTCTGGACAAAGAAAAAGGCCTGCGCACCGGAAAACTCATCAGCCATGTGGCCATTTTCGAATGGCCGAAAGCGGAGAAACTTCTTCTTATCACCGACTGCGCCATCAACATCGCGCCGGACTTAAAGCAAAAGAAAGAGATCTTGGAGAACGCGCTCGCCGTGGCGCACGCCCTGGGAATAGAAAGGCCGCGGGTAGCACCGCTGGCAGCGCTGGAGTTTGTCAACCCGGACATGCCAGAAACGCTGGATGCGGCTGCCCTGTCCAAGATGGCCGACCGCGGCGAGATCCGCAGGGCCATCGTGGACGGCCCCCTGGCCCTGGACAACGCCATTTCCCCGGAAGCCGCCCGCCATAAAGGTATCGGCGGGCCGGTGGCCGGATACGCCGACATCCTCCTGACTCCCGACATGAAAACCGGTAACGTTTTGTACAAGTCCCTGGTTTATTTTGCATACCTTCGCTGCGCCGCGGTGGTAGTCGGCGCCCGGGTGCCGCTGGTGATGACCTCGCGCAGCGATAGTGCCGACGCCAAGTTTTGTTCGCTGGCCGTGGCCAGTCTGCTCGCCCGGCAACGCTAACCTACCCCGGCCCCGACCGGGGTTCTCTTTTTTCTTTCGACCCCTTGACTTTATCTCTTTAGCCTATTAAAATGGTAACATCAATGAATTGCTCGAGAGGGGTTGGGAAAAAATATGAATTTCGCCAAGAAAGCCGCCACATCCTTGCTCATTTTCCTTATGGCCGCTTCAGTGGGCCTTGCCGGATGCAGCAGGCCGGAACCGGCCAAACCGGCAGAAGCGCCCGCGGCCAAAGGCAACGCCCCGCAGGAGCAGGCACCGGCCGCCGACGATTCGCTGGCCCGGGTAAAAGCGGCAGGAAAACTGGTAGCAGGTCTGGACGATGCCTTTCCTCCGTTCGGCTTCCGCAACGAAAAGAACGAGCTCGTCGGTTTCGACATCGACCTGGGCAATGAGCTTGCCAAGCGCCTGGGGGTAAAGATGGAGTGGCAGCCTACCGAGTGGTCCAGCGTGATCATGTCCCTTAAGTCTAAGAAATTCGACGTGATCTGGTCCGGAATGAGCATTACGGAAGAACGGAAGAAAGAGATAAACTTCAGCATTCCCTATATCGCCGGAGCACAGATCATTATCGTCAAGAGCGACAACAAGACCATCAACAGCCGTAAGGATCTAGTCGGCAAGGTAGTCGGCACCCAACTCGGCAGCACGGGCGAGGAAGCGGCCAAACGCGAGCTTAAAGGGTTAAAGGAGCTTAAGACCTTTGACGTCTTCACGGAAGCCATCAACGACCTCAACATCGGCCGCCTCGACGCCGTGGTTATCGACGACGTCACCGCTAACTACTACCTGAAGACCAAGCCGGGCGCTTTCCGAATCGTGGAGGATGTTCTTTCTTACGAACCTACGGGGATCGGGGTCCGCAAAGAAGACGTTACCCTCCTCGAGGCTATAAACAAGGAGCTTAAGGCCATGATCGAGGATGGGACTTACGCCAAGATCTCGGAGCGCTGGTTTGGCACTGATATGTCCAAACACCTGCCTAAGTAACCGACAGCAAAACGGGAGGCGTAGCCTGCGCCTCCCGTCCGTTCCCTGGAGGAGGAACTCCATTGCTTGATCTGACGTTTTATACTACCTATCTACCCATCCTCGCCCGCGGGGCTGTTATGACCGTGGAGCTCACCATTCTCGCCACGTTTTTCGGAACCATAGTAGGTCTCATCGTTGCCTTCGCCCGCATCTCGCGCAGCAAACTTCTGTCCGGCCTGGCCTACTTTTATACTTGGGCCATCCGCGGCACTCCGCTCCTCGTCCAGCTCTACTTCATCTATTACGGCCTGCCCCAGGTCGGCATCCGGCTGAACGCCTTCCCGGCAGCGGTTACCGGCATCAGCATTTGTGCCGGCGCATATATCGCCGAAATCATCCGGGCCGGCATCCAGTCCATCGATAAAGGGCAGATGGAAGCCGCCCGTTCGCTGGGTATGACCTATTTTCAGGCCATGCGCTACGTGATCCTGCCCCAGGCTTACCGGCGGATGCTTCCCCCCATGGGGAACGAGATCATCGCCTTGACCAAGGACTCCTCGCTCGCCTCTACTTTGGCTTTGGTGGAGCTCATGCGCACAGCGCGCCAGATAGACGCCGCCACGTTACGTTCCATGGAAGCCTATATTGCCGCCGGCGCGTTTTATCTGGCCATGACCACTGGTCTTACCGTGCTCTTTGACCGCATTGAAAAAAGGCTAGCCGTTTACGAATGAGCGCCGGGACGGGATGGGCACTCCAAGGCGGGCTCCCGCCGGACAAAGCAAAGCCTTGCAAAGCCTTCGGCAGAGCAAAGTGGCGTGCCGGGTGCCAGCCGGACCTAAGGAGACGGGCTGAACGAACCTTCTCTTCTCCCTTTCAGCAGCCAGGCCCAGCGCGCACCCGCTTCCGGAGAAAGCACCTTCATCCTTTCTACTTCTATTCCTTCGGCTGCCAGCTCGGCCTGGGCTTCTTCGACGGCCTCCTTCTCCCCCAGCCAGGCCAGGCCACAGCTCGCGCTTATCTCCCGCGGTACCGGGACCAACTCCCCGACCATACCCTTTTCTTTTAAGCGCTTTTCAGCTTTTAAGGCCGCGTGGGTCGAGGAAAAAGTCAGCACGGCAATCTCCACCGGCCTACCCCCTCAAAAACGCGCTTTCTTTTCTTCACCCTAACTCTCTTTTACTTCAGCCTAACTCTACCGCCGCGCGATTTCCGAACCTTCTCTACACCGCTTTTATTATAAAGGCCGCCCGACGAAACAGGCGATTTGGCTTTTTTATGCGGACTTCGGATCAACATAACAAAATCTTATAGGTCCAAAAGGCGCTTCTCTCCGCCCGCCCGGCGCTCCTTGACAAAGCCGCAGAAGCATGTTAGAATGAAGCTCCGGCAAACGAACAGCCGCGATAACAAGCGCATACGGTGAGCAGGCCGGATGGCCGCGGGCGCAGCGCCGCAAGGCCGCGCCTGAGGAAAGTCCGGGCTCCGCAGGGCAGGGTGCTGGCTAACGGCCAGTGGGGGCGACCCTAAGGAAAGTGCCACAGAAATGGAGACCGCCGCACCAGCGGCAAGGATGCAACGGTGAGGTAAGAGCTCACCAGCGGCCAGGCGACTGGTCGGCTAGGTAAACCCCACCCGGAGCAAGACCTAGTAGGGGAAGGATGAGGTTGCCCGCCGACTTCCCGGGAAGGTCGCACGAGGCGCCAGGCAACTGGCGTCCTAGATAGATGGCCATCCGCGACAGAACCCGGCTTACAGGCCTGCTCACACGTAAGAAAAAAAGCCCATATGGGCGTTAGAAATGTAAGAGCCCCGGTTAAGCACGGCGCTTGCCGGGGCTTTCTCTTTCCTACGGCTACTGCTACCTTCGCCGTTCGGGACTTGCACCCTATAGGCAGCGCCCATGCCGGGCGCACATCGAGTAGGAGGGGGCGGCTAACCCCCGTCCTCTCCCACCACCGTACGTAC
>Ga0247720_100334_pt1 | contig 19180 bp, 13 predicted proteins | sample MSEWel2015_12_15_FD_189078 | JGI IMG/M metagenome (GOLD analysis project Ga0247720, IMG submission 189078) | Subsurface sediment microbial communities from gas well in West Virginia, United States - MSEEL Well Study Marcellus 3H_2015_12_15 | ecosystem: Environmental > Terrestrial > Deep...
GCCGGGGGTCGGCAAATCTACATTCATGCGCCATATTGCCGAGGCCATGGTGGAGCGCGGTTTTGACGTAGAGTACCACTGCTGCTCCTCCGACAACGGTTCCCTAGACGGCGTGGTCTTCCCGCAAATTGGCGTTGCCCTCATCGACGGCACGGCCCCGCACAGGGTCGTGTCTACCCAAGAAACAGCGGACAAGCCTTCGAGGTAGTGGTTCTTAAATAAGGTTTGTGGCGGTTCTTCATCACCGACATCTTTCACCCAACGGCTGAAAGATGCCGCTTTATGCTCCGCCGGACGGTCGCTGCGTAGGCGCATGCTTCTGCGGCCTTTTTCTCACGCCGCCCAATAGCGGAATTCCTCGCTGTAAAAAGTTGAGCGAGCAACTCCCGTCATAGGCAACTCGCTCCGTAGGATAAACCCTAAACGCTGTTAACCATAATGATAACCCCTACGCCCGAATTCCTGCTGGTAGAACTTATAGAGTTCTTCGGGGGAGCTAAATTCAGGAACAGTCCCTACCAAATGAGAGCGCACTTTTTTGTTAGATTCTTCAAGTGTGAGAGCCTTTAACTCTATGAGCCCGAAATCCTTGAGCCCTTCCTCAAAGGTGTCTTCCACGCGATGCCAGATAAAACCGTCCTTAGTCTCCTTCACAAGCTTCCCAAAGAATTGGTGCCCGCGGTTGGTGTCGTGAAAGCCGACCCAGTCATAATGAACTTCCATCCCAATGGCCAGAATTAAAGGAGGTCGCAATCCAAATGAACTGTCTTTCACAAGATACAGCACCTTATCGCTAATCATTTATATCCTTTATGCTCGCTAGGCTCTGAATCCTCGTCATTCCCAATCGGCGTCCTGGTAAGAGCGAAATTAATAAGCGTTGGGCGAGACGTTACGCATTATAGCGGACAAAGTGTTCAATGCAACCTTATTGGCTACGGTGTACCTCATGGTTAATCAGCGTACGGACAAAAAGGGGGAACGCACCACGACTTCAGGCACTCTACCATCTGCTCCGTATAGCCACCGGAGGCGGCGTATGCAATGCAGGCTTTATCCGCAAGGGCAGTAACGAGCCCGCTGCGGCGCAGATCAGCGCAGGCGCAACGTAGCTTCGTGCAGCCTATTCACGAAACGGTTGAAACAATCGACGGCTTTTTGCACCAGCTTTTGATCGGAGAACTCAGGTTCCCCCGAGGCAGCTGGGAGGTAGCTTTCCCACGGGCTGAAATGCACCACTCTGTGGCGGTGGTGAATGAGCCGTTGGAGCAGCGCCAGATCATTGGAGGAAACTCCTATCTCGCCAAACTTTATGCCGTAGGCCTTGCGGTAAGCCTTCTTTGCCTCCTCGTAATCCTGAAAGTTTATACGTTGATCCCCGACTATCTTCTGAAGTACTGTCCGGTTCCTGGCGACTGCCTCCTCTTTCAAATCGTCTGCGGTGAAATGTGCCCTCTCCCGCTGGGAGTAAAAGGCAGTTATTAAGGCCTCAAGATCGGGGTTAATCCCTTCTGACTCCAGCTCCAGAAACCTTGTTTTGCAGTAGGCCTCAAAGCCTGTCACGAGTGTAACAATTATGAAGTTGCTCAAAATCACTTCGAAAGCGTAACCATCCTCTGACTTTCCTTTTTTGAGCAACTCCACCGCTTGCACCGTGTTCTGCCAGGCCTCTATGGCTGTAGGCTGTAACACCAAATGTCCGCTCAGGCGCACAGAGTAGTGGCCTACCGTCAAGCTGGTATCGCCGATCCTGTAAACACAACCATCCTTTCCCACCCTGAGTTGTACTGGGGACCGTCGCCCCTCAGCCCGCACCAGCTTTCCCCCTGGAACCCTCGGGCCTACATACAACCTTGTTTCCGAAGGAGACCACACAAGCGCAATATGTACCCGAAAACAGGGGGTAATAGACGTTAAATCCACTGTGGCCACGCGTGTGCCTGTGCCAGGAGCGGAATGATAAAACAACAACTCTAACCGCTCGTTGCGCACCAATTGGAAAACGTGAGCTCCGGCAGCCAGTTCCAAAATGACCTCCTGAGGCAGAGTTGCATCAAAAAGCGTTTCAGAAACGTAATCGAACTCAACCGTCCCTTCCGGACGACACATTTCCTCCTGAATCTTTTTCAGCACTTCTGGCGAAATATTTCGCACTGTCTCACCTTCCTTCTCGGGTCGGAGCGTTTGAGGTAGCAGGCAACTTCCTTATCCAAGAGTAGACCTCTTACTCTCCAGGCCCGCCTACGGGCTTCACCACTAAAAAGATACAGACCCGACCCTTACCGTTTTACGATTGTAACCATATCTAAATCCAAACCCTGACACTGTATTTCAAACCGCTTAGATTGCCGTATATTCGCCACGGAAATATCCAGGTGAAACGGAAAAGCTGTGGGTAGCTGGGGTAATTGTTGCAGGATCACTGCTTGGGTGGCTTCCGAACACAGCAGGGCTTCTAAAAACCATAACTGAACACTAGCGCTGGCCGGGCCTTTTTTGGCGGCGGGGATATAAACGCCTTTTGCGGCCGTATCTTGGAGAACGCCCCAGTCCACCATCGAACGTACCACTCGTTGGCTCGCCCGGCGAACAGTTGACCTTTCCCCCCACCGCTCCGCCAGCCGGCGGTAAATCTGCTCTAGAGAAACTTCATTTTGCAGTGTCAAAAGACGACCAATAATATCAGCTATATCGCGAAAAAATGGATATGCCACAACCGTCATGCCCCAGTGCAACCAGAGTCTTGTATCGGGGCCGTCCTCGGTTAAAATTCCTAAAGCCCGCTCCTGTAATGACCGGTGCTTCTGCGGCACCCTGACCCAAATCCGAGTTAGTACGGTTATGGTCTTCCTGCGTGCCTCTCTACTTCGACATTCTGATTGCAAGAAATCATCAAGGTATTTCCGTATCTCAGCAATGTCTGTTTCCGTTGCAGCTTTCCAAGCGGCGGCATCCAGCCATTCCAGCTTAACTCTCCGGTCAAAACCGATATTCAATGCCATGATCAATGCTCCTCCCAAATCCTGACAAAAGGAACGACAACCTCTTCCAAAGATATTCCACCATGGCTTACGATTTCTTCACCCTGTGAGACAAAGGCTGACAGGCCCCTGGCCAGTAGAACGGAGTAACCCTGGGGTAAACCAAAACCAGGCCAACAGATGACATTTGCTATTTCTTCTATCATCTGCTGTCGAAAAACGTCGGAATGATAAATTCTGGCCCGCTCACCGCGGGTTTCAGCCAGGACCCCGTCCGGCAAACGGCCCATCCCCCTGGCCGTAATATTACCGTGATCCGAAGTCAGATAAACGGCAAACTTGTTTTTCGGGAGATAATCAATCAGCTGCACAAGGTAACCCTGTTCGGCCCACAGTCTGATTTGCTGGTGCATACCAGCTGTTCCTAGCTCCATGCCATGCATGATTCTGTCCACTTTATCTATAACCAGACCCACGATCTCGAGCTGTGATCCTAAGAATTCATCAGTTTCACTTACCAAGTCGTCACCCAAACCTTTATTGTAGTAGATATTTTCCCTTCTGACCCCGCTGTCTTCCCAGAATTTATGCCAGTGATGTGCTTCTTTCGAGGTTGTCGTCAGAGTGTCCTTGAAATACAGGGGCGGCTCCGCAGCGAACAGTGCCTGCCGCGAGATAGAAGTTAAGGTCGGTACCCAGGCAAAAACCTGGTTTTCTTCGATTCGCCATGCCGGGCACCAGGCTCTCAGGAAATTGCGGATAACCAGCCATTGATCTAATGCCAGGCCGTCAATTATGAGCAGAGCAATGTTTTTTGCTCCTTCTTTGGCGCGCAGATGAGCCAGATAACGGGGTATGTGATGCACCATTACCGGTTTGGACGTGTAAGAAAGGTTGGCCAAAGAACCGTAGCGCACGACCATCCAGCTCGCAAAGCGCTCCTCCAATTGATCGTGCAATTCCTCGATTTGCGGTTTACTTTCACTTTTTATGTCCTGATTCAGTTCCCCGCTAAGGACAAGCAATTCCGCCCACAGAACGGCCAGGCGCTGCCAATCCTTGTGGGACGCTGTTTCTCCAGGCAAATCTTGTCGTATCTTCTCTAGCAGCCACTTAATCCTGCGCCTTTCCTCAGCCTGCTTATCGAAGAGTACACCTGCCAGGACCCAGGCGGGCATACCTTCCGTACTCGCAACCGGAACAGGCCTTAAACTGCCATCCAAGAACAAGTTATCGATGTACACCCGTATGTCATAATGGTCAAAGGGAACCTCGGTAAATTTCTCTCCTCTGGCCGCGCTTTCCAGGAAGCGATGCCATTTTTCTTGCAGGAAAGCAAAAAAGGCTTCCCTGCTGGGGACGATGTCTTCCAGCGACCAGTCCTTAAAAACGCTCTTTTCTCTTAAACAATGGATAAGGTGTTCGTCCAAAACCGAGGGCACAGTCACAAAGTTGCAATGCCGCGAAAGCAGCATCTTCATTAGTTCGACCGGTGAATTGATAAGGTCGGGTATTATTCCAAAAACGTGTTTTAAGATAAAATCCTTGGTCGCCTTCTCCCCCAGCACAGGACCATTGTAATTCTGGTACGCCCTGTAAAGCTTATCCATGTCCGACTTCTCCATGGCCGCAACTACCGGATAGCTGAGTTTGGGAAAGATATCGGCCAGGCTGAAGAAATGCTTATGACCCCTCTGCCATACATCGAAGGGGAGGCGGCGCAGTTCCTGCGGGCCGCCTTGTACCACCACTATTAAATGCGCCGCTTCGCCCCGATCCCATCTGGAGCGATAGTTTACTTCATACGCATAACGAAAGGTGATTGGATCACTAAAAGTAAGGACATCGAACCCCATTTCCCCTAAGGTCGAGAGAACACCTTCTTCCAAGAGCAAGCCGTCGGGGTCAGCCACTAAAGTAAGCCTTGATACGCAGGGCTGTAAGCTCTGAAGGATAAGGTTACGCCAGTTCACGAGTCCCCACCTTCTATATAGACAATGATAATCGCGCTTAGTTCCGGCAAGATTTTTTCCTTCTCCTTGAACCGCAGGACCCATTCTTTCTCCTGGCGTTCCAGGTCGGCCAGGCGGTGCTGGCGCACGGCGGTGAGACCTATCCTCATAATGGCCTGCCGGCGAATTTGGAACGCATACTGGCCTTTTTCCCGCTCTTTATGCAGGTACTCTTCATACTGGTTCTTGAGCTCCAGGAAAAGATTATGCCCGTATCGTACAGCCTGTTTCTGGAGCTTCGCAAAGATTTCCTCGGATTTTTCGCCTGTAATATAACCCTGGATTTCGAGCGGGGTTTCTTCCTGTAATAACAAATCCCATATCCTGCGGGCGGTGGGCATTAGTATTTTGCCGTCTTTTTCCTGCTGGAACAAGGGTAGAACCCGAACCTCACGCATGTTTTCCGCCATAAGAGATATCCGCCATAAAGACCAGTAGCCGCTTATCTCCTGCGGCAGTCCTTTGAGCCTGACCTTCGCAAAAGGCTGACCCGCCACGGCCAAGGGCAGGCGGGAGACCAGCCCGCGAACTCTCGGTTCTTCCAGGCTGAGATAAGACATTGAGTGCTTATCTGCTTCCTGCCGGGAGAAAGCCACGTCCTTCATAGTGAAGCCGTCGGGCCAGGTTAAATCATAACCTGCCAATTTGGGCTTCACCGCGCCGCCTTCGCTAACCAAAAAGTTAACGGTCATGCGCTCAACCCAGTACGGCAGCGGATGGCTGGAAATTTTCTCTACCAGCCGGGAATCGAGTTGTTCCTCTTCTCCCAAAAGCCGGTTGGCTGCAGTTACTTCCTGGATGCGCTGCCGAAGTTCAGCCTCCAGCCGTTCAATACGGGACTCAACTTCTTCCGGGCTGAGGATAGCCTCTTTATACAAATCCTCGAAATCAGACGCTACTTCAGCCGAGTCGAGAACATCGCTCATCTTGTCAACGCCGAAATCCGCCAGGATTGCTGCCAGTTTCTCCTGGAGGACTTCCTGCACCCGGTATTCAATAGTGTCCTGCAGGACGAAGTTGAGTGCCCGGACAACGTGTTCCTGGCCGATGCGGTCCACCCGGCCGATGCGCTGTTCCAGGCGCATGGGGTTCCACGGCAGGTCGTAGTTGATGACCACATGGCAAAACTGCAGATTCAAGCCCTCGCCGCCGGCATCGGTGGATACAAGCACCCTGGCGGGACCGGCAAATTCCTGCTGGACCCTCCGCCTTTCTTCCAGCCCCATGGACCCGTTTAGACAAACGACGCTAAAGCCCCTGTTTTCCAGAAACTCCTTGAGCATCTCCTGGGTCGGAATGAACTCTGTAAAGATGAGAAACTTGAGCTCGGGGTCGTTCTCTTCGGCTTGCAGCTGGTACATCCACTCCAGCAAGGCTTCGGCCCGCGCGTCGGGCAGGGACTCGCACTGACGTGCCAGGGATAAAAGACGCTTGACCTCTTCCCGTTCACTGGCAAAGGCGACTAAACGGTGCTTCAGAATTTGCTCGAGCTGCTCCTGCCCGTCGAGGTCCCACCAGTCTTCTTCCAGCTCTATTTCACTGTTAATTTGAAGAGGAGCTTCCTGTTCGATTACTTCCAGTCTCCGTTCCAGGGCGGTCCGGATTGCCCTGGTGCTGCTGGCTACCAGGCGCTGCATGAGAACCATCAAAAAGCCGATATAGTTTCGCTTTTCTTTCAACGCCCGGTTGTATCCTTCCCGCACATATTCCGTCACCGCCTCGTAAAGTTCCCGCTGCTTTTGATGCCGGGACTGCCATACCACGGGCACCAGCTGGGTGCGGCGGGGTTTGAATAACGGCTGACCTTTCTCATCAATGGCCCGGCGTTTTTCGGTGCGGATTACATACGGAGCCACTCTCTCCCGCTTTATGGACTCGACACCGGGAAAAGCCTCCCTATCGAGGAGAGCCATGAGCCGGTGGAAGGAATCAGTTTTTCCCTGGTGGGGCGTCGCCGTGAGAAGGAGAAGATACGGTGCCGCTTCGGCCAGCGCTTGGCCTAAGCGGTACCTGGCCACGGTATCCGTGCTGCCGGCAATTCGGTGGGCTTCATCGATGATAATCAAATCCCAACCCGCAGCGATAAGGTTTTCGAAGCGTTCCCGGTTATAGCGGCTTACCTGGTCTCTGCTCCACCCCCGGCGCGATTCCAAAGGCTTTACGGCATCCATGGGAACGACTACCTGGTCAAACCGCTGCCAGACGTTGGCATCCCATTCAAAGCAGGATAGAGCTGTGATCTCGGCGGGCATCAGCACGTGAAAGCGTTCCCGAAAGCGGTTTTCCATTTCCTGCACCCACTGCATCACCAGGCCCTTCGGCGCCACCACCAGCGTGCGCCTGACGAGTCCCCTGAGCTTCAACTCGCGCATGATTAAACCGGCTTCTATTGTTTTGCCGAGGCCGACCTCGTCAGCCAAAAGGTACCGGACCCTGCTCTTGGAAACAGCCCGGGAGAGGGCGTAGAGCTGGTGGGGCAGAGGAGTGACGCAGCCTTCCAGAGGCGCCAGCAGGATATCCGGCCGGGCCAGGCTTTCAGCGATTCGGGCCGCGGCGACGGTGTAAATCAGCCTCTCCCGGCTGGGTATGCCTGCCTCTGTTATCGAGGATAATTCGTTTTCCTGAAAGCGCAAAACCGCGTCCCGGCCCGGCACCCACACGCGGTAGACGTTCTTTCCCCACAGGTCCAGGGCTTCAATAACCTTCACCGGTTCACGGTACTCCCAGCTCCAGGCCCAGGAGCCGGGTGAAAAAACAGTATATGAATTGGTATTCATGTTTGTGCTGCTCCTAAAAAATGCCTTAACATCATTCTCTGAGGGAATTAAATAATTGCACTAGTTCTTGGGGTATTTTGTCTATGGGACAGTATCGAGCTATCGCCTCAGCTATAGCTACTTTATCAGCCCTAGCTAACTTTGCCAATGCATCCCCAAACTTGTAATGTGGGTTCTGTTGTAATTGCTTTCTTTTTTCTTCAATAGCTTCTTTGGTCCATTGTTCATTGACTTCTCCGGCATAATGCTGTCTTACTGCTTCATAAATCGTCTCATTATCAAAAGCATCTTCAAACTCCTTATAGCCGATTTCAAAACGTTGTAGTTCTGCGTGTTGCTCTAAAGCTTCAAGCAGTAGTCTTGTTTTAGGCCTATACGCAAGGTCGTTATCTACTAGCACGGTTATGGGCACATCACTCATCAACTCGGTAATGATTCTGGCCAAGTGCGGTATACTATCACGTCCCTTGGCATTCAGTATTGCAATAAGTTCATTATGCAAATATCTCCCTGTATACCTAGCGAAAAGGATCGGAACAGCAACTTCCTCAGATTCCCCTTCAACGAACAAGATTTTTCTAGTGAAAAAGAGATTGGTATTTTCTATACCGAGAGATTTCAATACTTTTCTTACTTCACAATCGTCTGCCAAAGACCTAATACGCGACACACCATCCTTTAAGTACAGCAATCTTACGTTGGATGTATCCATACTGTTCAATATGAAAGGTGAGTGGGTCGTAATGATAACTTGATTATCTGCAGCTATTTTTTCAAGAACATTAATTAACTCGCGCTGAGCCCTCACGTGCAAATGAGTATCTGGTTCGTCAAACAGAAATAATTTGTTTCCAGAGCTCCGTTCCTTCTCTGCTTTATGTTTTAGTAGTGCTAATGTAGTTCTGCGTTTGGTACCATCCCCTTTCTTGGCCACAGAAACCTCTCTACCCTCATTATCTTCAAATGCAACATTAACAGTTACACTCTTTGTGATATCATAGGTCTGGTGCTTAATAGTAATTGCAACTCTGTGCACATTAGGAAGGAACTCTTGAAGCCTGGGAAGAACCTCTTCGTTAACCTCCTTCTGCTTCTGTTCTTCGATATCCCGCAGCCTATCTTGGAAAATATCGGAAAGGGGTTTTTGCGAACCTCCTGTCTCTACTAGGGCACTCCATATGCCTCGGAAATCTTCCTTCAAATATACATCCCTAACAAAGTCGTTAATATTTTCAAATCTCTTTCCATCCACTAGTATTAGTTCCGGCATTCCTTCAATTGTCTCTACTTCCACTTCTTCTTCCTTGTGGTTTTTGATTTTCTCACGGTTTTCCTCAAGAAATGTCCTGAATTCATCTTTGATACTATCAAGGGTTCTTTTTCGTGATGGCTTTCCGTACCGAGATAGTACCTCTCTTATTTCGTCAATACCTAGGGTATCAATGTCATCAGTAGCTTCTAAATAAGAGCGTAAATCGCCCCAGAAGACGATCTCTTTCAACGTTTTTATGACTTTTCCTTCATCATTTTTTCTAAATTCTAGCTTACAAACCTTTTGGGAACTGAACTCAAGTTCGCACCTAATTTCTGTACTATCAAAATAGAAATCAGCGGGCTCGGGAAGTCCACCTTCTAGCGATATACGTAATATATCGAAAAGAGTAGACTTCCCACTATCATTTTCTCCAACGATAACCGTTAAGTTAGGGTCAAATTGGATTTCAATATCTCTAAAACATCTGAAGTTAGACACCCTTACCCTCTTTAATAACACCCGAATTCCTCCTTCCTACTCACATACAAAGGGATAATTTCTGCTTGCCACTTCACTCTTCCAGCCGCATCAGGGCGTTGTCGTAGTACATCAGGAGGGTGGTATCTTCCTGAAGGACGGTATCCGGTATGCGCCTGGCCACCTCCACGATGGTCTTGTAGTCTTTGGCAGCCCAGCAGGCCTTGAATCCGGCCCTGAGCGCTTCGGTGCGGAACACTTTCAGCCGGCCCCTGCCTTCTTTATATTCTTCGAACTCTTTGAGGAGGGCCTTCTCGCGCATCTTCTCCAGGTCAGACTGCCTGCCGGGGTCAGGGACGTACCAGCGGCCCTGATCGTCTTTAAGGAAGTTCTGCTCTAAAAGCTCGGAGAGCTCCGGCAGCTTTTCGTGCGGCGCTTTGTGCAGTTCCCGCAGGAATTTGGGATAGATTTCCTGGTATGTCTGCGGCTTCTTTGAGAGTTCACTGCGCAGCCACTGAATGGAAGACTTTTCATCGGTCACAAAAAGGGCTAACTGCTCAACTTCGTGGACCATCAGGCGCTTTTTATCATATTCCACCACCTGGTCGGGGAGGAAGTACATGCCGTCTCTCTCCGGGAAGTGCTGTTTTAAGCCGGCGTAAAACTCCGCCGCCCCCATAGGTACGGCAACCCCCCGCTGGACGTGGAAGGCTACCATCCGGTCATAGAGAAGGAAATTCTGCCGCTCGGCAATGACCTCCGCTTTGCCGTTTTTCTCCACAAAGACCGGCAGCTGTTTGAGGTGCGTGCGGACAAAATCCCAGACCCCTTCTTCGGTCCCAGCCTCCAGGTGAAATCGCTTTTCCAGGCCGCCGTTGGGCTTGTAGGCGGAAATCACCAGGTCCTGCTTCACCGCGGTGGTCGAAGTAACCTGCTTGAAGGTCCCCTGCTTTTTGTCCAGGGTCCGCACGTCGGCAATAACGAACCCAGCCCTGAGAATTGCCTCCTGGATGGCGTTCCAGATCCGGTTCTGGGAATTGTGAAACACCACCGTCATCCACCGGCCGGGCTTTAAGACACGGTAATATTCAGCAAAGCACTTTTCCATGAGCTCCTGGTATTCTCTGGGGCCTTTGCCCTGGGCCTTGTTTTCCACGGCTTCGGGCTTATTATTGGTAAAAACCCTGAGCCAGGCTTCCCAGAGGAAGTTGAGCTCGGAGTACATAAGATTACCGCCGAAGGGGGGGTCGGTGAAGATGTAGTCAACACAGGCATCTCTAAGCAGAGTGCTATCGGCTGAGGAGCAATAAGTAGTGCAGGCTCCAATATGCTCCTTCAAGAGTGCCCTGGTCAAATTCTTTATTTTAGTGCTGTTGAGTATATACCAAGGAGAAACTTCAACTACCTGAGAAGCGATATATAATGTTCCACTAAGATATTGATTAACCTGAGAGTAGTGACGTGGAACGTACCGGGCGAGTCTGGACATCCCCAGCACAAGCTGCTCAACGAGAAAAAGTAGACGGTTTCTTAGACGCAAATTGCTTGAAGATTGTGGTTTATTCATACAAGCCGCCAGCACCCACAAATTCCGCCTGGTGTAAAAATGGTGAACATGAGTAATCCCATGTGATACTTTAGGCTGTTCGGTATTGTATCCCTCCGGCAAGCGGTCGGTAGGATACCAGTACGGTATCTCGCTCTCCTCAATCTTCCGGATCAGCTCCAGGTCATAATCGTCGGGCTCTTTTTCATACCTCTTATTCCCCACCGAATAATTTATCAGCACCGGCACCTGGCGGGCGCGGGTGATAAACTCCCCGATGTCCCGGTCGTACACCTTTTCCGTAGCCCTCTCCAGGGTTCGTTTGGTGAGGTTAGCCCCGCAGTGGGGGCAGGGAAACTCGTCCCGGACTTTACCTTCTTCTTTGTCTACCGCTACTTCCCAGAAAACAAGCTCTCCAGAACAGCTGGGGCAGATAAACACATCGGACCAGACGGTGTAGTTGATTTTCCCCATGATGGGGTTGCCCTTTGCGTCTTTTTGAACTTTCCCATCCACTACGTGCTGCGTCCGGTACATCCAGCCGCATTCTCTTTCCACTTCGTCTAAGATACGCCGGGCCTCCCGCTCAAAGGCCCGGACATCTACCGGCGTGTTGTAGTTATAGGCGATGAAGGTGGCGGCAGGGGAGAGGTCGATTAAGATAGCCTTGCGTGCTCCAAGCTTAGAAAAAGGCCGGCCTTTTTCATCGAGAATGGTCCCGTCATCCAGTACGCGGTAGCCTAAGGATTCTACGGCCTTGCGATCCCCGCATAAACTCGCCGCAACGCCGGTCATGCCCGTGCCGCAGAAACCGTCAAAGACGATGTCTCCCGGCTCGGTGTAGTGGAGGATATAGCGCATGATGGCCTTATGGGGCACCTTGGTGTGATAGGAATGGGCGTTATAAATGGGATCGTTCTTGCCCTCCGATACATCTGCCGCAAAGGGCTGCCGGCGGTAAGCATCGTTATCCGGGTCGTAGGGTTTCCCGTGCTCTTTGATAAAATCCCCTATGAAGGGGTTCGGGCAGGCCGTGTAATAGGGCGGGTCGGAAAGGCTGATGATGTCCTCATCTTTGGCAATGGGGAATCCCTCGATGTGCCTCACCTGGTCCAGGTGTTCTTTGGTAAGCCGGAAACGTGAACGCTCTTGCCGTTCCCTTCCTTCTCCGTTCCCTTCCGGCGTATCCATGAAAAGTTGCTCTTCTATGGCCATAACTCCTCACCCCTCTATTCCAGTACAATTCTTACTTTCTGTGGATCCTTGCCCCGCGTGAGAGACCGGATATAATCCTCGAAGCGCTGTTGAAACTCAGATACTGTGCAGGGCGTGCCACCTTGGGCCAAAGCTTTCTTTAAGTCGGCTGCGGTAACCGAAACCTTTTCCATGCCGGAGAGAACTTCCTGAACGGCCTTTACAAACGCTGCGTCCACCGTATATGGCAGCTGCTGTTCCTTCATCACCTGCTCCAGCGCTTCCTGCTGCTCCGGCTTCAAAAGATAGATGTTTTCCTTCACCGTCGGGTCTTCCAGGTTGGCGATCAGTGTCTTTTCCCAATCCTCGTACAGCCTTTCCAGGTCTTCCTCCAGCTGCCTGAGCGCCGCTTCAGCCGAAAGCTTAATCTGCTCCTGTGCCGGCCGATAGCTGCAGTGAGGGCAGATGGGCGTTTTTTCCAGATCCTCTCTGGTGAGGCTGAAACACGTTTTCAGCTCCGCCAGGCGGTTTTGGAAGTCCGTAAGCTGGGCCCGGGGCATCAACTCGATACCGGCCAGCCTGCTGAGTTTGCTCAACCGCTCATCTTTGAGCAGCCCGGATTTCTTCTGGTCCAAAGACGCATTTAACCTGGCTTTGGTATGGGCCTCAAGGTAGGCTTCAATGTAAGAATTCTTGAGCTCTAAGAGCACCTGGACAAGCTCCCGGCGAAGGTCAGGGACGGATGCTTCGTCCAGGCCGGACAGTTTTCCTTTGAGCTCTTCACGCCGCTCCCGGGCTTTTACCGTCCAACCGGCATCCGCAAGAAGCACGGCTTCGGCGGTACTGAGGTAGGAGAGCAGAGGCTGAATCTCATTGGCCAGGCTGGCCAGTTCTTCAACCCTCTTCAAGGTGGCAAGGTACGCCTTCTGCTTGTTAATCTCCCGCTCGGAGTAGCGGAAGTTTTTCAACTTCCCGGGAGTGTTAAAAACCCGGAGTGACTCCAGAAACCCTTTGAAACTGGCCAGTTCATCCCTTAAACCAGTTTTCTTTTTCTCATCGAATAGAGAAATACCCCATAAAGGTAACTCTTGCTGGATGGCCTGCTGGGCCTCCACTGTGCGTTCCAGGAGCTTATCCACTGCTTCCTGAAGCTGCCTTACCCCTTCTTCACGAGTAGATTGATTGACGATGAGCCCGGGCGGCAGCCCCAAAAATTCAAATAGAACCTGCAGGGGACCAAGAGGAAGATCCTTGGGACGCTCGATGTGTTTGAACTTGGTAAGTTCCTCCAGGGGAACTTTGCCCAGTTCCTCCAGGTTGGAAGCGTCTATCTTCTTCCCCGGCATGCTTAAAGTAACATCGCCGCTGTAAATCAAGCTCGCCAGAATGACGACCACCCACTCCGGCTCCAGTCTGAAACGGGGCTCGAACTCTACACCGCGAAAATCGGCAATTATTTCACCCCGGTTGAGGACCTGACCCGGCCCCTTTTTGTCCAGCTGTCCCAGGATGTGTTTGGCATAACGGGAGTTTTGCGGCCTTAACTTATCTCCATCTAGAAGCTCCAGGGCATCGAGGACGGCTGCCCCCGGCCTGGTCCTGATGCTGCCGAGGATCCACTTTATCGCCTCCTGGGCAGCCTGAGGCCGGTTCTTTGCGGTAACCAGGATGGAGAAGGCCGGATATTCGGGCGCCAGCTCCCGGAAGTAAGGCGCCAGGCAAAGGGAACCCACTAAGTTTACCAGATCCCGAACCGAGGCATGAGGAGTGGCACTGTGCTTAATCCACTCGACGAATTTTTTGCTTGCTCCCCGGTAAGTAACTTCATAAGCTGTGGTGATGTTGTTCCGCAGCCATTCGACTATCTTTTTTAACTGCTCGTTGGCCTTATTTTCATAAACCTGCCGCGTTCCTTTCGAAGCCGTGCTGGCCATCTCGCAGGCGCCGGCGAAGAATTTCAGGGCACGGTCAAAGTCCTCGTCGCGCTGCACCAGCCGGAAGAACACCTCATCGGGCTTTTTTTCGTCTTCAAAGGCCGGCGGGTCAAAAGGCTGCAGAAAGTAGAGATAAAAGTCCCTGGGCGGGTGGGCGGTAGAACGCTCGTTGGGGGCGCCAAAGAATAAATACCCTAACCGGGTAGCCTTTTTCTCGCGCCACTCAATTTCGTGCTCCCAAATCTGGAAATTGGGGACATACGTGGCTTCGGGGCACTCCATGGCCCGGGCGAGGGCCCTGAAATAATAACGGTCCAACTGGTTCGGGGTAAGTGTCTCGGCTTTCTGCTCAATTAGCGAATCAAAATCAATGTCTTTTTTCAGGTCAAGGTAGTACTGGCCGTTGTCCTGGTTGAAAGAAATAAACTGGCCGCTCACCGTCCTTAAGATCTCGCGCAAGATTGATTCGACGGTGGTTTTGAGAAACTCGGCATCCTCTTCCGGCAAGGGCAGGTAAAGGCAGAGGTCGTCGCGGAGTTCTTCAGCCGTGACCCCTATTGGAGCGTAAATATCTCCTGTTGTCAGCCGGTGAACGCTTAAAGCGTGAATGATACGGAAGGCCACAGGTTTATACTGCGGCCTTGTAAAAGCCTGCTGGACACGGCTTTCCAGCACCTGGCTCTTCTCAATCACTTCGCGAATGTCCGGGTCGCTGCGGAAAGATGGATTGTCCTTTAAGTTTTGCCAGTAAGAGTCATAAGCAATGAGGCCGGGGTCAGTTTCCGGAACTTCTTTGTCCAGGAGTTTTTTCATGGCAAAACTTATGGTTTTCAGCACCTCGCGCTTTTCGGCTACATAGACCCGCTCAAAAGTTTCAAGGTATGCCGGATGCACGGGGAAGAGCGCGACAAATTCGTCCATGCGCTCGGCCATGGTGCCGTATAGTTTGGTGAAGCGCTGCAGGTGTTCCCTTATGAGAGCCTTCTGCCGGTCATCCTTGCGCAACAGGCGCTGCGCAACTACGTAGGCTATGTCTTCACGGACAATTCGTATCTGCTCAAAGCGGTCTTTGACCCGGCGCAGGGTTTCAGCCACAAACTGAAAGCGCGGGCTGTCGAAAATGGCTTCCTGCACACCCGCCATGAAGCGAAACCGGGTGAGCCGGCAAACCTCCCCGATTTCTCGCAGGAAGTTTAGGTCGAGGATTAACTCCTGATCTTTGCGCGTACGCAGGTAGTCCAGGAGTTCATCGACAACCAGCAAGAGCCCATGATCCGGGTAAACTTCCTGAAAAGCGGTCATCATCTCAATAAAAGGGTCTTTGTTGTTGGTAACTCTATCGGCTTCAGGAAAACGGTATTTCACCCCGAGATTAGCCAGTTGTTCTTCCAGTTCGGCACAAATGATGTTCCTGAGGGACATCGTGGTGGAACCGATCTCGGTCCTGATAACCTTGAACTTGCCGGCGATAACCTGCGCTTTTGCGGCTACAGCTGGATGCCGGATCTCCGCGACAAGGTCTGGATATTCGGCTATTGCGGATAGTACCGACATTAAATGCGATTTACCGGTGCCGTAGTTACCAACAATTAAAATCCCCTTGTTATCCTGGGGGTGGTCGTACTGGAGCTGCGGAAAGACAACTTCCGTAATCTGCTCGGCCATCCGTTCCGAGATCACATAGCTTTTAACCAGCTCACCGGCCCTGCCTTTGGCATCAGCTTCCCGTAACTGCACTATAGTTTCTACCGGTTCAAAATGTATCAGCTCAGCGTATTTCACCGTATTTCCCCACCTTTTCCTGGAATCTCTTTAACCCAGAGAACAAATAAGAGCATCGACTTCATAATATTTTCTGTACTCCGGGTGATCCGGCTCGGCATAAATCAACGTCCCACCCTCGAACTTCCCGTTCCATGCGGCAACAATAGTTCGATTGCGGCTGACTTGTTGAAGTAAACGTAAAGGATCCTGTTGAAGAACAGGATCAAAAAGTATTTCTGTATTATCTAGAAGGACCGTATCTTTTCCCGTTTCGTCTATGATCGTCTCCACTATTCTCGGCAGGCGTAACGCTCGTATTTTAGAGGGGTATTCCAGGAGTTTCTGGCTCAGCATGAGGTTCAGATTAATATAGGGATAACCCTCATCTTTGGCTATTTGAACAAGAATCTTGGTTTTTCCGGTTGCAGCCGACCCAACCAGTAAAACCAGTCGATAATACCTCGACCGGGCTGCTGCTATTTGTTTTTTGAGTTCATCTGTTTTCATGGCAATCCCAGCACCTGCCTATTTATCCCCCAGATAACCACTAAAAGCATTAGCTTTCAGTAGCTTCCCTAAACCCATCTTTCTTGCTGGCGGGAATAATTATCGCCTTCTCCAGGACGACCTTCCCATCGTCTTCGATTCTAAGAAGAACCCGGTCGCCCTCTTCTATTTCAAGAGCAGTCCTTATTTCTTTTGGCAACGTCATTTGACCTTTCGGTCCCATTTTGGGTGTAAAAATTTTCTTTTGGGCCAAGAAAACCACCTGCCAGGAAGTATGGAAAACTGGATGTGGAGACTTATTCGGCAAGAAAACATGAAAATCCTGCCAATTGAGATCGTTACTTGAAACGCGCCGTTGTTTCCGGCAGCTATTTCCGGTGCAATACGTTTCGCAAATCAGCCGGATCTCAGTCAAAATAAATGCCAGTTCTACGGTTTGATAGAATGAGTTGCTGTGGCTTAGAAATGCTCAATATTGCCTAGGATTAATAAAGAAAATAAAAAAAGATTCTCAAGAGGATCCCATAGAAAATAATTTATAAAGTCTGTTTTGTTCTTTCGTTTTTGTCTCTTTAATACGGGCAAATGATACCCAAAATTTTTTTTGTATGCTACCCCAATAGGCTGAAATTATTTCTATACCGGTCAAACTTCGGGCGGGGTGCCACCGTGCCATCCGTCCTGACGTTGCAAAAGTTGATAGTGTACCGTCCCTCGTTTCGCCCGCTCTTATTCCGGCGGGCAAGCCGGACAAGCTCTTCCGATGGAACCACCCAATAAGTGTTGGCTTGCTCGGAGTAGAAAATGAAAAAGTAGTTGGGCCGGGGTTTGACAATATCCATGGCGGCAAAACGTCCGGCATTTCGGGGATTGCAATCTTTCGACCGCGCTTTGATCTGGACGTCCAGATACCGCAGCTCGCCTTCCCTTTCCTGCCGTATGATGCAGTCGATACCTTGGTCGTCCACAAGCGTCTGGTAGACGTCAAAGCCCCGCCGGAGCAATTCAGCTATGACAACGTATTCCTGGCGTTTGCCGAATGAGGCGGTGCTGCGAAAAGTGCGGCCTTCATGTCCAGTATTTCTCACGGATTTTCACCCCTTCCAAGGACAGCGCTCGTAAGCTCCTGGACTTCCCCTGCGGGGGATTCGAAGAGACGCCGCAATTCGGAATTAATTCCAGTATAAGGGCTTCTCCAGGGCAATAAGCCCTTCCATGCCCTCAATTGGCCTGCCAACCATAAGTACCGGTCGAGCTCCCGAGTGGTCACGGGAAAATCCAGGGCATCCTTCAACGCTGAAAAGCCCGCCGCAAACTGCTCATATGAGAGCCCTTCGTTGCCCTTCCCATTCAAATGGTATGTGAGCATCTTAACTGCATACGAGTCGTAAATCGGGAATTGATCCGGATCAATAAAAAAGTGGGCGAATTTGGACGCAAAACTCCGGAACGTCCATGTTATGTGCTTTGACCCCCTGACAAATTTCACCTTTGCCAGCTCCTCTACGAGGGTGGGAGTAGCCGGTACTGTGGCATTTCCCAAGACGCTGCATAAGTGTTCGGCCACCTCTGCTACGGCGTAAACCTGGGTTCCGTAGAGGGCGTTGACGGCTGCCGCTTTGAGCAGGATCGATTTAAAATCGAAGTCCGGAAAAGACCGGGCAAGGGAATCCAGCGCCTCATCCGTCGCCTGCCACCCCTTGCATTTCTGGTACAACTGCAGGGTAGCTTCCATCTGCCGGCGTTCAAGAGGAACGGCCGGTTTTTTAGTCATCACTCACTTCATCTCCTCCTTAATGTGATCTTAGCTTTGGGGCAATAAAAAGCCCCCACCTGAACAGTGAGGAGTGTTGGAACAAAGGCTATTCGGAGTAAGGAATCACCTTATCCAGCGGAACGCGATATCTTCCCTGGTAGCAATAAGGTCGAACTCATGGTGATCCGCAGTTACAAGGCTGGCATCGCGGACTTTTGCTTCCGCGGCTGCTATTGAGTCCGCTAAAGACAACCTGTAAGTCTTGTTTCCAGATCCTTTTCCAATTGCTTGGACTGCAGGTACTTTTCTACGTTAAAGCCCTTTCCCTTCAAAATCCCCCGTGCCTCACGAATTGGATCTTCCACGGGTTTGAGAAGAAACCCCTCGTGCACCTCCACGATAGTTACTCGCTTACCTTTCAGTTTCCGTGCTATCTCTGCCGGCAAATTCAGTTCGTCCGCATTCACTTCAGGGGTTATCAACACTTTCACCTCCAGTATAGAGACAGACCGGTCCCTTGAGCATTTCCTTGAAATAGTATCCGCTGACAATTGTTCTTGAACGGTCGGCTTTATCTTTTTTCCTAATTGGCAGTATCGGCCTTGCCAGAATTTTGACTCCTCGCCGGGAGTAACAGCGCTTTTTGTAAGAGTATACCACGAGGAACGCTCTGATCTCAACCATTGCTCGCGATTCCTCGTAGCGGAAAGGGGCACTTTAGGCGGTGCAGGCCGCTGCGTCCAGGCACCAAAGCGGCTGGGGGAGAATACCATGGCAGCGGTTAAAAAGTGACCTTGTAGAAGGAGGTTACGGACCGTGGCCACAAAGGGTAGGGTAAAAAAGGTTTTCCCCGGCTGCAACACCTCCCAGGGCTTTTACTCGTTCTACGACTACATTATCCCTCCTGATGCCACCCGGATTTTGATCATTAAAGGCGGGCCGGGGGTCGGCAAATCTACATTCATGCGCCATATTGC
>Ga0247720_100335_pt1 | contig 19091 bp, 21 predicted proteins | sample MSEWel2015_12_15_FD_189078 | JGI IMG/M metagenome (GOLD analysis project Ga0247720, IMG submission 189078) | Subsurface sediment microbial communities from gas well in West Virginia, United States - MSEEL Well Study Marcellus 3H_2015_12_15 | ecosystem: Environmental > Terrestrial > Deep...
AGGTTTGCCGCCGGCTTCCTTCAGATTCCACCTCGCGGCGGACACCCTTGCCTTAAGCTACGGCTACTGCTACCTTCGCCGTTCGGGACTTGCACCCTATAGGCAGCGCCCATGCCGGGCGCACACGGAAAGGGCCACCCCTCGCAGGGTGGCCCTTTCCTATAAGCTGGTTTTAACTTTGGGCGCCGGCCTGGCGCGGGACGAGACGGTGGGCCGCCAGGCGCTGCGCCGCCACGGCGGCCACGGCGCACTTGATGAGATCGCCCGGGATGAAGGGAAGCGCTCCCTTGGCTATGGCCGGGAGAAGGTCAATGTGAGCCACGAGGGCAAGCTGGGTTACACCCAGCGTGTAAACCACCAGAATCCCGCCCAACACATTAGCGCCGAAGATCCTGAGGAAGCTGGGCCTTGGGACCTGCTCGGTTAGGTAGCCAATAAGCCAGGCGGCCAGCGGCCAGCTTAAAATGTAACCGCCGGTAGGCCCGGCGAACACGCCCGGCCCGCCGCTCCCGCCGGCGAACACGGGGAAGACGAGGCCGATAAGGTCGAAGACGGCGAGCGCCAAAAAGCCTAAGCGGCTTCCCAGGAGCGCGCCGGCCAACATTACGCCGAACGTTTGACCGGTAATGGGCACCGGGCTGAAGGGAAGGGGGATTTCCACGTAGCCCAAGGCGGTCATGAGGGCGGCGAAAACACCTATGTAAGCCATTTCGCGTAAACTAAGCTTTTGCACTCGAGCCTACCTCCTTATTCTCCGTGCTCAGCTTCGGGCCTTTTCGGCGAACCCCTTCCAGTATAGCTATTTCCCGGGAAATTGTCAACCATAACAAAAAATATGGTTAACATATCGGACGGTTAACGGCCGCCTTAGCCGGCCGTCGGCACGAAGTCCCTATCCCTCCCCGCGGCTCTTTCGTAATTTTTAGGCGAATTAATAGGAGCTCAGGAGCATAGATCTATGTTGGGACCAGAGGAAATAAGGAAAGGGGAGCTTCCTGGGATGCAGAGAAACCGCTGGTTTGTGGCTGTCACCTGCGTCGCTATGGCTGTGTTTTTGCTGACGAGTACCGGTCTGGCCGAGCCGGCTCCTTACGTCGTCTCCCCTGCAGTTCGAAATGTTTACCATAAGCTCATGTCCCAGCCGGCGGTAAAACAAGGCCTCGACTTCCTTAAAGCCGATCAGGAAAGGACCGTGGCCGAACAAAGGGAAATCTGCGCCATTCCGGCTCCGCCTTTCAAGGAGCAGATGAGGGCGCAAGACTATCTAAAGAGGCTGGCGGCCCTGGGGCTGAGGGACGTACAGATGGATGCCGAAGGCAACGTTTTCGGCCTACGCCCCGGAACGGGCGTCGGGCCCAAACTTTTAGTTGCGGCGCACCTCGATACCGTGTTCCCGGAAGGGACGGAGACCACGGTTAAAGAAAAGGACGGCAGGCTGTACGCGCCCGGCATTGCCGACGACGCGCGCGGGCTGGCCGCCCTCCTTTCCGTGCTCAGGGCTTTTAACGCCACCGGCATTAAGACGGTGGGGGACATCATTTTCTGCGGCAACGTCGGGGAAGAAGGGCTGGGTGACCTGCGGGGAGTTAAGGCCCTCTTTCGGGATCACAAGGATATCGACGGCTTCATTTCCATCGACGGCAGCGGCTCCGAAAATATTACCTACTTGGCCACGGGTAGCCACCGATATGAGATCACTTACCAGGGGCCGGGCGGCCATAGCTTCGGTGCCTTCGGCCTTCCCAGCGCCATCCACGCTCTTGGGCGCGCCATTGCCAAGATTGCCGACCTTCAGACGCCAAGGGAACCTAAGACTACCTTTACCGTCGGTACCGTGAGCGGCGGGACCTCGGTCAACTCCATCGCCGCCGAGGCCAAAATGCAGGTCGACATGCGTTCCAACAGCGAAGAGGAACTCCTTAAACTGGAGGCCAAGTTCTTGGAGATAGTTAAGCAGGCGGCGGCAGAAGAAAACGCGCGCTGGGGCAGCGACAAGATGACGGTGGACATAAAGCTGGTCGGCGACCGCCCGGCCGGCACGCAACCGGCGTCCGCAACAATCGTCCAGGCGGCATGGGCGGCCACCGAAGCCGTCGGGCAGAGCCCCAAGTTGGGTGAACCGAGCAGCACCGATGCCAACCTGCCGATCAGTTTGGGCATTCCGGCCATTACCATCGGCGGCGGCGGCCGGGCCGGGGGCGGGCATTCCCCCGGCGAATGGTACGACCCCACGGACGCTTACTTTGGGCCGCAGCGGATCTTTCTTACCATCCTCGGGCTGGTGGGCATGGAAGGGGTCTCGGAGCCCCTGCTCGTGAAGGGCGCCGGCCGCTCCCTTTCGCTGGAGGTAAACGGGGCAGCGCTTGCCGCGCCGGTCGCCCCTTACCGGCTCGGGAACCGGGTCATGATTCCCCTGCGCGCCGCGGCCGAGGCTCTGGGGGGAAAGGTAACCTACGAGCAGGCCTCTAAAAGCGTAGAGGTGGAGTTGGCCGGGCACGTGCTTCAGGTAACCCAGGGTTCTCCCCGAGCAACCTTAGACGGCCGGACGCTTGAGCTACCCCTGGCGGTGGGGGTTGTTCAGGACCGGACCATCGTGCCGCTGGAGGCCTTTACCGCTCTTAGCTTAAAAGTGGAAATGGCCCAGGACGGGCAGTTGGTTAGGATAAAGCCATAATGATGGGCCGTTAGCTTTTGTTTGAGCAGCCGTTAAGGTGAGACCGGGCGCGCCGTCTGTGCCCGGCTCTATCTTTTGTCGGGAACTCTTCCGGGGGAAGCCGCCATAAGGTGAGGTGCCGGCTCTGAGCCCCCGCTGCTCTTTTTACCGCCGCAGACCAGAAGAAATATTGGAACTAGGGCCTACGTTCTCAGGAGAGGTGCACACCGCCCGGGGCCGGCCGAACGAGCGGGTGCCCCTCCGGCTCGCGCTCGTGTGCCGTCTCTTCCCCGGGCAACGTCGGCACCTGCCCGAGCAGCTCATGCAGCCTTTGACGGGCGGCGGCAAAGGCCGGGTCTTCCACTTGCCGCGGCCGGGGAAGGTCGTTGGGCACCAGCGCGCGCACGCTGCCTCCCCTGGCCAGGACTACGATATGATCGGCCGTAATGAGGGCCTCTTCGATATTGTGAGTGACGAAGATAACGGTAACCCGAGTTTCCGACCATATGTTGAGGAGCTCTGCCGTCAGCCCGGCGCGGGTGATGGCGTCCAGACTGGCAAAGGGTTCGTCCATGAGGAGCACCGCCGGTTGCACCCCCAGCGCCCGGGCAATGGCTACCCGCTGTTTCATGCCTCCCGAGAGCTGGTGCGGGTAAAGGTGGACGTACTCTTCGAGGCCGACCAGCCTGAGATAAAAGCGGGCCAGGTCGCAGCACTCCTTTCGGCTCTTGTCCGGCCAGGCCAGGCGCAGGGCCAAAAGGACGTTGCCCAATACCGTGTGCCAGGGGAAGAGCTGACCCAGGTCCTGAAACACCATCATGCGGTCGCGCCCGGGGCCGGTTACCCTGCGCCCGGCGACCAAGATCTCACCGCTGGTTGGCTTCTCGAAACCGGCCAGGCAGCGAAGCAGGGTGGTTTTGCCGGAGCCGGAGGGGCCGATGATCGTCCAGAACTCGCCCGGCCCGACGGCGAAACTGACCTCTCTTAGGGCGACGATCTTCTGCCCTCCGGCGGCAAAGACCTTGCTTACCTGCCGGAATTCCACCTGCTTCATGCTCTCACTCCCTATTCTGAACTCATGCCCCAGCGTTCGATGGTCTGGCGTTCCAGGAACTTATAGAGCAGGTTTTCCACCAAAAGACCGATGGCGATAATCACCAGCATGCCGGCGAAGACGGCCGGCACCTCCAGGAAATACCGCTTCTTGTACAGGAACCAGCCCAGGCCGCCGTCTTTTCCCGAAGCCCCGAAAACCATTTCTGCGGCCACCGAAGCCTGCCAGGCCCGCGCCCAACCTACGCGCAGGCCGGCGATGATGGCCGGCAAGGCGGCCGGGAGCATCACGTTCCAGACCAGGCCGAAGCCCTTGAGGCCCAGGTTTTTGCCCACTTCTACCTGGGTAACCGGGACGGAGCGCAGGCCGGCGTGAATGCTGGCGGTGAGGGGCCAAAAGGCGGAGAAAAGGATGAGGAGCACGATGGAGTGTGGGCCGGTCTTAAACCAGAGGAGGAGTATGGGAAGGATGGCGATGGCCGGAAGCGGGTGCAGCACGGCCATGAGCGCCGAGAGGGCGTCGGCGCAGGCCGGAAAAAGCATGGCCAGGGAAGAAGCCAGGAAGGACGCCAGGATGGCCAGGCCAAGCCCGGTACCGATGAGCGACAGCGAGTACCAGGTGCGGCCGGCAATCTCGCCGTGAGCGATTTCACTGGCCAAACTGGCGAAAACGCTGCTTAGAGACGGAAACAAGAGCTCCGGCCAAAGGCGAAGCCGGGCCAGAAATTCCCAGACCAGGGCTAGGGCGCACAAAAACCCCACCTGGCGTACGTACCTAGGCAAACGATCACCCCTTTTCCCGGAAATAGGCGGAGGGCGCACCCCCCGGTGCCAATCCCTGCCCAGTATATGCGGGGAAAGAGGCGGCTGGTGCCTGGGCACCTAGAGCTGGGTGCTGGCCAGGATGAAGATGACGGCCCCTAAGAGTAAGACGACCTTAAGCGGCGGGACCCGCCCCGCCATCCCGGTCAAGCCCAGGCTGCTGACAATAAGAAAGATGGCCGGCCCGATAATGCCCAGCCAGGCATTGATGCGAAAGGCGCTCTCTACCTGCCCGAACCGCAGCATAAGAAGCGCCGCCCCAACTTCCAGGCTTCCGGCCAAGACGCGCATCAGGGCCATGGCCCGCACAAGGCTCTCTTCCGGCATTTCCATCTCCTCCCCGTCGGCGACGAATAAAATGCGGCCGCGCTTCAAAACCTCTTTTTCGAGTATATGGGCAGAAGAAACTCCTCAGACCAGAAAAGGTAATCTTCCAAAGGCGGCAGGAGAACGGCTCTGCCCGCCGAATTAGTAAAGCGAACGGCCCTTCCGTTCCGTATTAGAGGGAGGTGAAATTGCCCACGGGGTTTCCTTTCCGGAATTTTTAGTAAGCTCACAAAGAGGAGGAGGAACTCGTGGCCACTCTGCCGACATCCAGCCAGAGCGGCAGGCAAAAGACGACTGCCGGAGTCCTTCTTGGTGCCGCCTTCTTAATGGCTACCTCCGCCATCGGTCCTGGTTTTCTTACGCAAACGGCGGTTTTTACCGAGCAATTCAAGGCCAATTTCGCCTTCGTAATCCTGGCTTCGGTTATCCTTGATATTGGTGCCCAGCTTAACGTCTGGCGCATCATCACCATGTCCGGCCTGCGCGGGCAGGACGTAGCGAATAAGGTGCTCCCAGGACTGGGTTACTTCGTTGCCTTTTTGGTAGCCCTCGGTGGCCTGGCTTTCAACGTGGGGAATGTCGGCGGCGCAGCCATGGGCCTTAACGTGATCTTTGGCCTTAACTTCAAACTAGGAGCACTCATTTCAGCCTTAGTTGCCTTTTATATCTTCCTTTCCAAGGAAATGGGCAAGGCCATGGACAACTTCACCAAGTTCCTGGGTTTCGTCATGCTGGTTTTGACCCTTTATGTGGCCATTGTTACTAAACCGCCTGTGGGCGAAGCCGTACTGCGCATGGTGGCGCCTACGCACGTGCCGTTCCTGCCCATCGTCACCCTGCTGGGCGGCACTGTCGGAGGTTACATTACCTTTTCCGGCGGCCACCGGCTCTTAGATGCCGGTATCACCGGTCCCGAGCACCTCGGCGAGGTAACAAAAAGTTCGGTCACCGGTATTGTGATCGCCTCATTGATGCGCGTCCTTCTCTTCTTGGCCGTGCTGGGCGTGGTGGCTACCGGTGCCAAACTGGATCCGAAAAACCCGCCGGCTTCCGCCTTCCAAATCGGTGCCGGTCTCCTCGGTTACAAGATCTTCGGCATCGTTCTCTGGGCGGCGGCCATTACCTCGGTGGTAGGTGCTTCCTACACGTCGGTGTCGTTTTTGCGGACGCTACACAAATCCATTGACCGCCACAACGCCAAATGGATTATCGGCTTCATTACAGCTTCAACGCTTCTTTTCATCACCGTGGAAAAACCCGTGGCCCTGCTCATCTTGGCCGGCTCGCTCAACGGCCTCATCCTCCCCATTACCTTGGGTACCATGCTCTTGGCCTCGCGGCGCAAGGACATCGTCGGCGACTACCGGCATCCTACCTGGATGATCGTCTTCGGGGTGCTCGTCGTGGCCATTGCCCTTTACGCCGGGATAAATTCCCTCAAAGGCATGGCTGCGCTCTGGAGCCGGTAGCAATAAAAAACTTACGGGGGAATTCCCATGTACGATGAAGCGCGGTTCTTGCCGGCCGGTGATCGGGCTTTAGTGGTGGAGTTCGGGAACGAGATCTCCCCGGAGGTTAACGCCCGCATCCGAGCCATGACCGCAGCCCTAGAAGCTGAGCCTATAGCGGGGGTGGTAGAGGTGGTTCCCACCTACCGCTCGCTCCTCGTGCATTTCGATCCGCTGCAGGTGGCGCCGGAAGTGCTGGAGGAGCGCCTGGCTGAGCTTTGCAGGAACCTGGGAGAGTTAAAACTCCCTGAGCCTACGGTTACGGTAGTGCCGGTGTGTTACGGGGGCGAGTTCGGCCCCGACCTTCCCTTCGTCTGCCAGCATACCGGCCTTGCCGCCGAAGAGGTAATCCGTATCCACACCGGTACGGATTACCTGATCTACATGCTGGGCTTTACCCCGGGGTTTCCCTATTTGGGCGGGATGGACGAACGGATTGCTACGCCGCGCCTCAAAACGCCGCGCACCAAGATCCCCGCCGGGTCGGTCGGCATCGCCGGAAAGCAGACGGGGATCTACCCCATCGACAGCCCGGGCGGGTGGCAGCTCATTGGGCGCACGCCGCTTAAGCTCTATGATCCCTTCCGGGAGCCGCCGGTACTCCTTACGGCCGGAAATTACGTGCGTTTTAAGGCCGTGACGAAAGAGGAGTACGACGCCATTGCCACCGAGGTAGCTGCCGGCACGTACCGGGTGGAGGTCGTACCTAAGCGCGAAGGGAGGGAAGGGTGATGGCGGCGGTCTTCGAAGTGATTGCGCCGGGTCTCCTCACCACGGTTCAGGACCGAGGCCGGCACGGCTACCAGGCCTTCGGCATGCCGGTGGCCGGGGCGGTAGACGAGTATGCCCTCCGGGTGGCCAATCTTTTGGTGGGCAATGAGGAGAACGCGGCGGCCTTGGAGATTACCCTCCTCGGCCCCGTGCTTAAAGTGCTCGCACCGGCCGTGATAGCCATCACCGGGGCCGACCTGGGGGCAATGCTGAACGGCGAACCCCTTCCGCTCTGGCAGGCGGTGGCGGTGAAGGCGGGCGATGAAATCAGCTTCAGCGGGGTAAGAAGCGGCTGCCGCTCTTACTTAGCGGTGGCCGGGGGCATTGATGTGCCGGTCGTGATGGGCAGCCGTTCTACCTACCTGCGCGGCAAAATCGGCGGCCTCGACGGCCGGGCGCTTAAGGCCGGGGACAAGCTCGCGGCGGGAGAGCCGCCGGCGGCGGCGCGGACGCGGGTGGGGCGACGCGTGCCGCCGGAGTTCATCCCCACGTACGGGAACAACATTACTCTGCGCGTTGTGCTCGGCCCCCAGGACGATCACTTTACTCCTGCCGGGCGCGAGACCTTCCTTACCGGCGAGTACGTGGTAACCAACGAAGCGGACCGCATGGGTTACCGCCTCGACGGGCCGAAGATCGAGCACGCGGGTGGTGCGGACATTATATCCGACGGGATACCCTTAGGGGCGGTGCAGGTGCCGGGTCATGGCCTTCCCATTGTTATGCTGGCCGACCGCCAAACGACCGGCGGCTATCCCAAGATTGCTACGGTCATAAGTGCCGACCTCTACCTTATAGGCCAGGCCAAGCCGGGGGACAAGGTGCGTTTCTCTGCGGTGAGCCGGGAAGAGGCCGTCAAGCTTTTGCGCGAGCAGGAAGAAAACCTCCGGCGCCTGGCCGAGCTTCTTTCCCGTCCGGCCGGGCGAATACGCCAGTTCCGCATCACCGTACAGGGAAAGAAGTTTGAAGCCACTGTGGAAGAGCTGTGAGACCGCCTGAAACGTAGGCACCCCTGCTTAAGGCGGGGCGCTCGCATTGCTTTCTCCTTGGGAGGTGCACATTTTATGGTTCGCGTGGATCTGAATTCGGACGTTGGCGAGAGCTTTGGCGCGTACAAGCTGGGTTTGGATGCCGAGGTCTTAAAACACGTCACTTCGGCCAACATCGCCTGTGGGCTCCACGCCGGCGACCCCATGGTCATGGCCAAGACCGTGGCGCTGGCGGCGGAAAACGGCGTAGGCGTAGGGGCGCATCCCGGGTATCCGGACCTCCAGGGTTTCGGGCGGCGCAACATGAACCTTACCCCCGACGAAGTTAAGAACTTCGTCATCTACCAGGTAGGGGCTCTGGCCGCTTTCGCCCGCGCGGCCGGCCGCCCGCTCCAGCATGTGAAAGCCCACGGCGCCCTCTACAACATGGCCGCCAAAGATGCCAAACTGGCCCGGGCCATTGCCGAGGGCGTGAAGGCCGCGGCGCCGGACGCCATCCTGCTCGCTCTGGCCGGTTCGGAAATGGTTAAGGCCGCGCGGGAGGTGGGACTCAAGGTGGCGCAGGAGGTGTTTGCCGACCGCGCCTACAACCCGGACGGCACGCTCGTTCCCCGTTCCCAGCCCGGTTCCATGATCCACGACCCTGAAGTGGCCATCCCGCGAGCCGTGCGGATGGTGACGGAGGGGAAGGTTACGGCCATCACCGGCGAAGAGATCTCCATCCAGGCGGACAGCATCTGCGTCCACGGCGATAACCCCGAAGCCATCGCCTTTGTGGCCCGCATCCGGGATGCCCTGGCGGCGGCGGGAGTGGAGGTTGTCCCGCTGGCTCAGGTAATCGAGCGGTGAGGAGGGAGCCGAATGAATGTTCGCGACCTCCCTTTGAACGAGCTCAGAGCGGCCATTCGCCGCGGCGAGTACACGCAGCCTACGCCGGGCTTGGCTCCCGGCTACGCCCAGGCCAACCTGGTGATCCTGCCCCAGAAGTACGCCTTTGATTTTCTCCTCTTTTGTATGCGCAACCCCAAACCCTGCCCGGTGCTGGACGTGACCGAAGTAGGCTCGCCCATCCCGCGCCTGGCGGCGCCCGGGGCAGACCTCAGGACGGACCTGCCCCGCTACCGCGTATGGGAGCACGGGGTGCTCACGGCTGAGGTGACGGACATCACCGCCTACTGGCGCGACGACCTTGTCGCCTTTCTCCTCGGCTGCAGCTTTACCTTTGAAGCGGCGCTTCTTACGGCCGGAATTCCCGTACGCCACATCGAGGAAGGACGTAACGTACCCATGTTCATCACCAACCGGGAATGTACCCCGGCGGGTATCTTCCACGGCCCGATGGTGGTGAGCATGCGGCCCATTCCGCAGGAGCAGGTCGTGCGGGCAGTGCAGGTAACTTCGCGATACCCGGCCGTGCACGGCGCGCCGGTACACATCGGCGATCCGGCGGCAATTGGCATCCGCGACGTTATGAAGCCGGACTTCGGCGACGCGGTAACCATAAAGCCAGGCGAGGTTCCCGTCTTCTGGGCCTGCGGGGTGACGCCCCAGGCGGTGGCCATGGAGGCTAAACCCGACTTTATGATTACCCATGCCCCCGGGCATATGTTCATCACCGACCTGAAAAACGAACAACTGGCCGCGCTCTAGGTTCCCTGGGCCGAGGCGCTCTCGCGGCCGGTGCCTTTTCCGACAAGAAGGGGGGTATAAAAAGGGGCCGGGTTACACCGGCCCCGCGGCTTTTTTGGCGGGGCCGGACGGAGGCCTGCGCCGGGGCCCCCTTAACCGGCCGCGTTCGTTAGTCTGCCCGCCTTTCCTTCCCGCCCTGCTTCCTGCGCTTGGGCAAACAGCCTGAGCAGCTCACCCCGGAGCTTGAGGAAGGCCGGAGCCGAGCGATCGCGGGGGTGAGGAAGGGAAACAGGCATGATCGCCCGGATGCGGCCCGGGCGCGGGGTAAGGACCACGATGCGGTCGCTCAAAAAGAGCGCTTCGTCGACATCGTGGGTGACGAGAACGGTGGTGATCTCTTCGCCGGCCACAAGGCTGCGGAGGAGGTTTTGCATGTCCATCCGGGTAAAAGCATCCAGGGCGCCGAAGGGTTCATCGAGCAGCAGGACGCGCGGGTGGTTAATGAGCACCCGGGCTAAAGCGGCCCGCTGGGCCATGCCCCCCGACAGCTGGTGGGGGAAGGCGGAGGCAAAGTCCGCAAGCCCTACCCGCTCAAGAAACTGAAGGACCTCTTCCCGGCGGACGCCAAGGCCCCGCGCGGTAGGCCCCAAGGCTACGTTCTGGGATACGGTGAGCCAGGGAAAGAGGGTTGGGTCTTGGAAGACGAGGCCGCGCTCCGGGTGTGGCCCGCGCACCGGTGAGCCGAAAACAGAGATTTCACCTGCCGTCGGCGTATCCAGCCCGGCCAGGAGCCGCAAGAGAGTGGACTTGCCGCAACCGCTCGGTCCGAGCAGCGTAACAAACTCTCCATGCGCTATTTGGAGGTTAACGTCCGTAAGAACGGGGAGGAGCCGGCCGTTCCTTTGCTGAAACGCCTTGCTTACCTCTTTCAGGACCACCGCCGGGATTTCTTTTTCTTTCACCACTTTATGAACCCCCTCTGCCAGGCCAGCACGCGGTCGCGAAGGCGAAAGAGGCCGGTGATGATAAGTGAGAAGAGGGCGGCCATGGTGAGCAAGGCGGCATAGACCTTGTAATACTCACCCCAGCCCATGTGCCACTGGATGTACCAGCCCAGCCCAGCCTTGACGCCCAGGAGCTCCGCCACCACCAGCGTGGTAAAGGACGTACCGAGGCCCATAAAAAGCCCGACGAAGATGTAAGGAAGCGCCGCCGGGACGGCCACGTGCCGGATGAGAAACCTTTCCCCAGCTCCCAGTGTCTCGGCTACTTCAAAGTAGGCACGAGGTACGTTGCTGATCCCGGACCAGGTCATGACCGTCACCGGAAACCAAGTGGCGAGGGCCAGGATGAAAACGCTGGCGCTAAAGCTGGTGGGGAAGATGGCCAGGGCAAGCGGTATCCAGGCCGTGGCCGGAAGGGGGCCGATGAAGCGGAGTACTGCGCCAAACCAGTAGCGCACGGGAAGGTACCAGCCCATGAGCACGCCCGTTATGAGCCCTGCCCCGGCACCAATGGCGAAGCCGAGGAAGAGGAGCCTCAAAGAATGAAGTGCGCTTATGGCTAAAGACCGGTAGTCCGAGAAGAAAACGCTGAAAACCTTAACTGGGGAAGGGAAAAAGGGTAGGGGCAAGAGCCCCCACCCGTCCGTCAGGAGCTGCCAGAGGGCGACAAAGCCCAGTGCCGCCACTACCAGCGGTCCTTTTTACCTTTCCTTCCTGAAGGGCGATTTCGGGGATGGGATCCCAGGTTACGTAAGCGTCAATTTCGCCTTTTTCCAGTGCTTGCTGCAGCTGCGGCGACGGATAGGCTTTCCAGGTTACATCCTTTTCGGGGTCGATGCCCAGACGGGTAAGTTCGCGGATGAGGGTGGTCATAGGCTGGCCGCCGATGGCTTCCACCCCGATGCGCTTACCTTTGAGATCGGCGGGGGTGTTGATGGGCGAATCCTTGGCCGCCACGCCCTGAACACAACCGGCGTGCAGGCCGGCCGTAACCTTAAGGTTAAGGCCCTGTTCCACGGCCTTCAAAGAACCCCAGGAAGTGGTGACGGCTGCTACCTTACCGGTAGCTACACCTTCTTTCAAAGTGTTAAAATCTACCTTCACGAGCTCGGCATCTAAGCCGTTCTTCTTAAAGAAACCTTTTTCGTAGGCCGCATAAAAGGGTGCGTCGCAAAGCCCGCCGCCGAAATAAGCCACCTTTACCGGGGTGAGGTTGCTTGGCGTCTTATTTGCCTCTTGGGTTTCATTAGACGCGCTGCACCCGGCAAGAACGAGGGCGAAGAAAAGAGTTAAGGCTAAAAGAAGTGCGGTCAGCTTCTTCATCGTGTTTACCTCCACCTGCTCTAAAAAGTCTCGGCTTCAAGCTCGCCGGAACTTGCGGTCCGAAGCCCGGGCGACATCGCTCCATACTCGTATAAAGGCACATGGTTTCCACCTCCCAAAAAGCAAGAAACTCCGCCTTGCTCTAGAGGCGGAGCTTTTCCGCGGTTCCACTCTATTTGAACCTAAACGCCTTCCGGGCAGATAACGGGGCCAATGCCGAAAGGCCGGCCCGGTCTACCCCTTTTTCATTTAGGTTCCACTCGTGGGCTGTAACGGGCCTTTCCCGTCCCGACCTACCTTTTCGGCCGGGAGGCTCAGGGGCGCACTTCAGGCAGCCTGTCCCGGGGGCTGCTTTCAGCCGCCGGCAACCCCTCTCTGTCCGGGCGAGACGACCCTACTCTTCCCCTTCTTAGCCTGCCTATTGGCTACCTAACACGGGTAGTGTACTTCTTCGCCTGAGATTATAACAACCCGGGCCGGGAGTGTCAAGGTTTGCCCCAGGTGAGCGGCCTGTCCCTCGGCCCTTACATTCCCAGCGGCCGGGAGAAAGGCAAAAGGCGGGCGGCCCAGGCGGTGAGGAGGGTAAAGCGGCCGGTTAAGATAAGAACGCCGAAGAAGAGGAGCAAAACCCCGGCCAGACGGGTGATGAAGGCCGCCGCGACACGGTTTTTCCCGAGAATTGGTAGAGCGCGCTCGAGGCAGGTGCCTACCACCAGGTACGGCACGGCCAGTCCCAGGGAGAAGGTGAACATGACGAGCATTCCTGAAGCAACCGTTCCCGTTGCCCCTGCGGCGAGAAGGATCGAGTACAAGGTTGGTCCGAGACAGTGGGAGCAGGCGATGGCGAAGAATAGGCCCCCGCCGAAGGCGGCGATCGGGCTACCTGCCAAAGCCACCAGCGGGGCCGGAATGGCGTGCTTGACGTGAGGGAGGTGTAGGATGCCCAGGAAACTAAAGGCCAGGAAAACCAGGAAGAGGCCGCCGATTAAGTTGAAGAGGCCAGCCCGCTGTAGGAGAAGGCGGCCAACGGACCCGGCGGCGCCTCCGGCAAGGGTAAACACCAAGGTGAAGGCGGCGATAAAGGCGAGCGTATTTAGGAGAGCACGGCGTTTGAGGCTCGGACCGGCTGCGTCTAGGTTGCTCGGATGCTGGCCCAGGATTAAAGAGAAATAGGCTGTGAGCATGGGGACGATGCAGGGGGACAAAAAGGAGAAGATACCGGCCAAGAAAGCGACGGCGTAAAGCGCGCTCATTTCTCTTCCCGCCACTTGGTCAGCTCCGGTTGGCCCCAGCGGAGTACGTGCGGCTCTTCGCCTTTAATGCCCCTGAGGCTCAGCTCCAGACGAGTAGTACCCTGGCCTACGTACGGGTTTCCCTTGTCGTCCCGTGCCGGTAAAGAGAGGATCCCGTAGCGGTGATGGGAACTTTCGCTTTCCGGGGTCCAGGTAAAACCTACTTGGATGGGACGGCCGTCGACCATAAGCCGGGCTCCGCGCGCCGGATCGTAGGCCATAAGGTCTCCCGCATGGGTCTCCAGGGCCAAGCGGAAAGAGAGGCGATCAGGACCGGCTTCGGCCGGGCTGAGCAGGGTGGCCGTAACCGTGACCCCACCCTTTTCGCACGTTTGGCTATACGCGGCCGGTGTAGTAGCGGCTGCGGCGCCCGTTTCGTCCTGCGCCGGGGGCCGTGTCCGCGAAACTGCCGTCCAGCCGAACCACGAAACGGCCAAGATTACGGCGGCGATGATCGCCACGAAGGCTACTTTTTTCACCCGCACGGCAATTCCTCCTCATGGTAGAATTCTTGAAGCACCTCACGATAGTTTCGCCGCGAGATCGGGAACCCGGGTAGCGGGACGAGTTGCGCCCGTTTCCCCAAGAGCAATGCCGGCCTAATCGTAAGCTGCTGCCAGGGCGCTGACCGGGGCTACTTTACCGTACCAGGTAGAAGAGAAGCAAAGAGGTCACGGCCAGGGAAAGGGTGGCCACGGGGGCAAGCCAGGCGGGTTCGGCCTCGGCCTCCTGGGGCACAGTCGGCTGGCCGGCGGCTGCAGGCGCCCGCCCGGTAGCCAGGTACCGCCACAGCACCAGGGCGACCAGGATGAAGGCTGCGCTGGCCACGTGAGCCACGGTAAAGGGCCCGTAGACCACGGGGTTGGCGCGGAAGAACTCAACTACGCCCCGCACGGTGGCAAAACCGATGACGTAGCTGAGGAAGAGCTGGCCGGGGAAACTCACTTTAGTGCGCCGGCGCCAGAGGACGTAAAAGAGGAAGTAGTCTAAGAGAAACTCATACACCTGCACCGGGTGCACTAGCGTACCGCCTACCATCACGCCCCAGGGCCAAGGCCGGGCCATAGGAACACCAAAAACGTCGCAGCCGGTGCGGCCGATGGCCTGGGCGAGGATGAGGCCGGGGGCGGCGGCGTCGGCCAAAGGCCAGAACGGGAGCGCGTGACGCCGGGTGTAGCCCAGGGCCACGGCCAGGCCGCCGAGAATACCGCCGTGGATGGAAAGACCGCCCTGGTCTAGCCTAAGCACGGCCAGTGGGTGAGACAGGTAGTACCCCGGTTGGTAAACGAGGACGTAACCCAGGCGTGCGCCCAGGATGCCCCCAAGCAAGGTCCAAAGGAGGAGATTCAGTACCTTTTCCTCGTTCAGCCCCAGGCGCCGGGCTTCGCGCACGGTCAGGCTGATCCCGGCTGCAGCTCCTAAAGCGATGAAGAAACCAAGGGTATGGATTTGTAACGGACCCAGTGAAAAGAGAACGGGCCGCACTTCGAACCCCCCCTTACTACCAGATACCCCTATACGGTAGCATCTTAAGTATAACCCGGCGGGCGATCGGCGTCAACTGCCAACCTGGACCTCCATCCCGCTTGACAGCGGGCGTTCCATGGTTTATACTAAGGGCAGGAGACTACCCTAAGGGGGTAGAGGTATTTTAGGGGGTTGAAAGCATGGGTTGCTGCGGTCCTCACGGGCATGGCTCAATTTACGGTAGCGGAAACGCTCATGCGGGACACCAAGCGTCGAAGACCGGTCCGGACGGCTCCGGCCAGGTAGTGCATGAGGCGGCGCACCATGAGGCTGCGCCGGGCGGCGTGAATTGGGGCCTGATCTTCCTCGTCGCTCTCGTCGTGGTGGGGGTAGGCTACTACCTCCTGCGGTGAATTCGTCGGCTTAAGTTGCCCCTGCAGTCGGCCTGGGTTTATACCCGGGCTTTTTTGTTCGTTTGCCGATTCCGGTCGGATAAGGTATAATCAGGAAAGAAACCCCGGAAGAGAAGGGAAGTGACCCCGGTACGTTACATTGTCGACGGCTATAACCTCATTCGCCGCACGCCGGCGCTTCTGGAGTTGGAACGCCGTGCCCTGGAGGCAGGGCGTGAGGCCCTTCTCGACCGGCTCTTCCTGTACAAGGCTGGGAAAAATATTGAAATTACTGTGGTCTTTGACGGACCGGGCGGGAGCGGTTTCTGGGCGCGCGGCGGCATCCGCGCGGAGTTTGCCCGGCCGGCTGATGCGGCCATCATTGAGTTGGCCGGCCCTGGGACGGTGGTGGTAAGCTCGGATAATGAGGTGCAGGAAGGTGCCCGGCGCCGCGGGGCACGAACGCTACCGAGCGAAGAGTTCTGGGGTCAGGTGGTCCGCGCCATCGAGCGGCGGCGTTATCGACGGCCGGCCGAGGGCAGGCGGGCAGCTTTCCAAGGTACTTGGGACAAAGCTTACGATGAATTTGAGGACGACGAGGACGGGCATATGCCCAAAGGGCGCAAGAGGCGGAAAAGATAAGGAGAATAGGAAATGGAGGTAGAGGTAATAAAAGGCACCAAAGTGCTAAAGGTGCGGAATAAGGAGGACCTGGAAGCCCTGGAAGAAGCGGGGGAGCTAATCCGCAGGGGCGAGCTGGTGGCCTTCCCCACGGAGACGGTTTACGGCTTGGGCGGCAATGCTCTGGACCCGGAAGCGGCGGGGAAGATCTATGCGGCCAAAGGCCGCCCCTCGGATAACCCGCTCATCGTTCACGTGGCTCAGCCGGAAGAGATCAAGCCCCTGGTCCGGGAAGTACCGGAGGTGGCGGAGCGCCTCATGGAGCGCTTCTGGCCGGGGCCGCTCACCCTCGTCTTCCCGGCCCGCCCCGAAGTGCCGCGCCGCACAACCGGAGGGCTGGATACGGTGGCCATTCGCCTCCCGGCGCATCCTGTGGCCCTGGCCTTCATCGCTGCCGCCCGGCGCCCCATTGCCGGGCCGAGCGCCAACCTGTCGGGGAGGCCGAGTCCCACCACCGCCGAGCACGTGATAGCGGACCTGGCCGGGCGCATTGCCATGATCATTGATGCCGGCCATACGGGGGTGGGAGTGGAAAGCACGGTTCTGGATGTTACCGTAAGCCCTCCCCAAATCCTTCGCCCGGGTGGGATTACTTTGGAAGAACTGCGGCAGGTGGTGCCGGACGTTACCGTAGATCCTACCACGGTGCAGGACACGCCACCGGCGGTGGGCCGGGTAAGGGCGCCGGGGATGAAGTACAAGCACTACGCTCCTCAAGGAGAGGTAATCGTGGTGGAGGGTGCGCCGGAGCGGATTGCGGCCCGCATCGCGGCCCTCTACGACGGGTACGCCGCCCAAGGCAAAAAGGTCGTCATTATGGCTACCTGCGAGACGGCGAGCGCGTACGGCGAGCGGCGGACGGCTGTAGTAGGCGCGCGGGCCGACTTAGGAAGCATTGCGGCCAACCTCTTCGACTTCCTGCGCCGTTTCGATGAGGAGGGCGTAGAGGTGATCCTCGCCGAAGGGGTGGAGATGGTAGGCTTGGGACTGACGGTGATGAACCGCCTGCGCAAGGCGGCCGGATACCATATCATCAAGGTTTAAAACAAAACCAACTTTCCTCGCACCTCGCGCGGAAAGGGACTTCCGTTAAAATTAACGGCGTTAATGGTATAACCGCCCCGCCCAGGCGATAAAGTTAAAGGAAGGGCACAAGAGGCTAAAGAGCAGGGGGTACAGGATTTGGTTTGGAAAACGGTCTTAACGACTTTCTCGCTGGTTTTCTTGGCCGAGCTCGGGGATAAAACCCAGTTGGCTACGTTGCTTCTTGCGGCAGAAAGCGGTGCCCTCTGGTCGGTCTTCCTCGGTGCGGCAAGTGCCCTGGTGCTTTCTTCGCTTATCGGCGTCCTGGCCGGCGCGGCCTTAACTCGCTTCATTCCACCCCACTATCTCCAGATGGGCGCCGGTGTGGCCTTTATCTTTCTGGGTGTGCTTCTACTCTTCCGTAAGGGGTAGTGAGTTGTGGCGAAAATAAAGGTCCTTTTTCTTTGCACCGGGAATACGTGCCGGAGTCCCATGGCGGCTGCCGAGCTCAGGCGCGCGCTGGAGCGCGAATTAGGGGAACGGGCATCGTCGGAAATTGAGATCGCCTCGGCGGGGTTGGCCGCCGTCCCCGGCAGCCTGGCCACTCCGCAGGCCATGGCCGTTCTGCGCGAAGAGGGGCTGGACTTAACAAAGCACCGGGCCCAGCAGGTGAGCAAAGATATGCTCAAAGAGGCCGACCTGGTGCTCACCATGACGCGGGCACAGAAAGAGCGCGTGGTGGAAGAGTACCCAGTGGCGCGGGGTAAGACGTGGGCCTTGGCGGAGGTGGCCGCTCTGGAGGGCGTGGATCCGCCCGGGCCGGGCGACATAAGCGACCCTTTTGGCCAATCGGAAGAAGTTTACCGCCGCGTGCGCGATGAGATAAAGGCCGCCTTGGGTCCGGTTATAAGCCGCATTAAGAAATTGCTGGCGGAAAAAGAATAGGCGGCAGGGAAAATGTTCCTTAAGGGCGAACCTTCTCCTACACGGCCTTTTTGTATTCAACAAGGTGGGGGAGGAGCGACGGTGCTGAGAAATCTGGGAGCGGTTTTGCGTGGCCTTCTCGCCCTGGCAGTGGCCGCGCTGTGCGGCGGTGGGTCCCTTTGGCTGTATGAAGTGCTGCCGGCAAACGGCATTCCGGCAGCAGCGGGGCTTTTCGTCTTTTGGCTGGCCGTGGCCGCGGGCTTTCTGGCGGTTGACTCCTTATGGCAGGACCGTTCACTGGCCCCACTGAAAGCTTACCTGGAGGCGTTGGCCGACGGCGAAACTTTCGCCGCTTTCCCAAAGCGGCTTACAGGAGCGGCTGCCAAGCTGGGTGGTCCCGTCCAGGAGCTGGCCGCGCGCCTGCAGCGCATGCTCGGTGAACTGCATGTGGCCGCAGACCAGATGCGCACTGCCTCCGGCGAGCTGAAAAGCGGCGCCAGCCAGGCCCGTATTGCGGCTGAGCAGATAGCCCAGGCGGTTCAAGAAATGGCCAGGCAGGCCGGCGCTCAGGCGGAGGCTGCGCGCGACACGGTTAACGCCGCTCAGACCGTGAGCGCCGGCGCCAGCGCCATCGCCGCGCGCGCCCACGACACGGGGGAGGCGATGAGCGAGGCGGCGAAGAACGTTGCTACCGGCCGGGACGCTTTAGAGGCTCTCCTCAAGGCCGTTGAAGCGGCGGCCGAGCGCAGCCGCACCCTGGCTGAAGAGGTGCGCCGGCACACGGAGGGCACGCGCCAGGTGGGGGTGATCGTGGACAGCGTAACCCAGATTAGCGAGCAGACCAACCTTCTGGCTCTCAACGCGGCCATAGAGGCGGCGCGTGCCGGGGAGCAGGGGCGCGGCTTTGCCGTAGTGGCCTCGGAAATCCGTAAACTGGCCGAGCAGGCGGCTGCGGCGGCGAAGGAGATAACCGGCATTCTGCAGCGCATTCACGCGGAAGATACCGCCCTGGCCCAGGCCATGGACGAGCAGGCCGGCCAGGCGCGCCAGGCGGCGGCCGAATCCCAAGCGGCCCGCTCCGCCCTGGAGGCTATGACCACGGCCCTGGCCGCCGCTCAGGGGAAGGTGGGAGAGATCGTTAGTTTCAGCGCGCAGCAGGCGGAAAAGGCGGCCGAGGTCAACCGCCTCATGGGCGGCGTAAACGAAAGCGCCCAACAGACGGCCGCCTTTTCC
>Ga0247720_100336_pt1 | contig 18897 bp, 19 predicted proteins | sample MSEWel2015_12_15_FD_189078 | JGI IMG/M metagenome (GOLD analysis project Ga0247720, IMG submission 189078) | Subsurface sediment microbial communities from gas well in West Virginia, United States - MSEEL Well Study Marcellus 3H_2015_12_15 | ecosystem: Environmental > Terrestrial > Deep...
ACAGAAGCGTTAAAGGCAGCTATGTACCATGCTGAGGCGGGAGATTTAATAGTAGTCTTTTATGAAAAATATCAGCCGATTATAGATGTGATAGAAGAGTTCATCAAAAACAAAGATTTGAAAAATATTGAAATAAAATTAGAAAGGGCTTGAGTTTAAGCCCTCAGTTTGTTGACAAAGTTAAAAAATATTCAAAGGAGATATTTTGCATCGTCGCTCCGATGTTCCAAAGCGACAAAACTAAAGCTCGACCTTCGGGCTCCGGCAGGGTACCGGGCACAATCGGCATCCATGCCTTAAGGTGCCCGCCTCCGCCATCCATGGCTTCGGCCCTGCCTCCACCCTCGGTCTTGCTAAGTTTTGTTACCGCTTTGTAACAAGTCGCTCCTTATGCAAAATATCTCCTTTACGAAAGTTTGTCTACAGTCTGAGAGTTTAAAACTAAGCCCTCAGTTTGTTGACAAAGTATTATTATTTATTGGCATTTTTGCACAGTTTGCTCAGGGTGATAAAGTAGACTAAACTAAAACTCGACCTCGGACTCAGGCGGGGTTCCAGGCACATACGACTTCCCTGTCTCAGGTGTCCGCCTCCGCCGTCCTTGGCTGAGGCCTCGCCTTCGTCTGTCGGTCTCGCTAAGTTTAGTAACTACTTTATCACAGTCGCTTCACTTGTGCAAAACGCTAACAACCACATTTTATTCATAAAAAGGTTTGTCTATAATCTGAAGGGGCTTAAAACTGAGCCCTTACTTTGCTTTCTTCATATATTTCATTTATTGTCTTGTATATTCCCACAGAAATTATATCTGCCATTTTCATTACAGTTCTAAGTCTTGTATTTTGAAGCACCATGTATTCCATAAAACCAGAGATATTGACAATTCCTGTAACAAACATATCTCCTACAGGAGGCAGGTCTTTAGAAACCCCCGCTCCAGGCTTTATAGGTCCTTTTCCAACAGAGATATGACCTACGTGGTTTAAAGAACCCAAACAAGCGTCTATCGCTATCATAAAAGGACGTCCATAATTTAAATTTATGTACTTTAAAACCTGATGTATGTTTTTTGCATGTAGTGGTTCTTCTAAAGTACCAAAGACATGGGCTTTTCCTTTAAGAAGAGGCTTTAGTTTATGACCAATTAAAGGTCCCAAGCTATCCCCTGTGGACCTATCAGTTCCTATACACAGCAAAACTATTTCTTTTCGATAATCGTATAGTTCTGTCAAGCAGTTAGAAAAAAATTTATAAAAATGCCCCAAAGCATTTTTGTCTTCTATATTTATAAGCTCCATATGATTCTCCTTTCTTTAGGTGATGAGTCTTTCAAATATATTTTTGGCAACTATGTAAAATTAAATACAGGTAATTTCCGGTTTTTAATTGTTGAAAAACCTTTCTTACTTGTGTAATATATAAAATATAAAGAAGGTAAAGCGGGTGATATGATGGAGGCAATAGTCCAACTATACCAAAAATTTTTAAGTCTTTACGATATAAAAATATTAAAAGTAACTTTCGATATCATAAAAATTTTAATTATATCCTTTGTAGGTATAAAAATAGGGGACATACTTATATCAAGGTTTTATAAATTACAGGCAAAAGGAAAAATACAGCTTCCTGAAAGAAAGATAGGCACTTTAATGTCTCTTACCAAAAATATATTGAGATATGTCATTTATTTCATAGCAGCTGCTTCAATACTAAAAATTTTCAACATAGATATGACATCAATATTGGCAGTTGCCGGAATTGGCAGTTTGGCTATAGGTTTTGGTGCTCAAAATCTAGTCAAAGACGTGATTTCGGGGTTTTTTGTAATATTTGAAGATCAGTTTGGAGTTGGGGATTATATAACGATAAATAATTTTTCGGGTCTTGTTGAAGAAGTAGGACTTAGAACAAGCAAAATAAGGGATTTTTCGGGTGATTTACATATAATACCAAATGGAGAAATAAAGACTGTAACAAACCATACACGAGGCAGTATGAGAGCGCTTGTAAATGTAGGTGTTCCTTACGAAGAAGATGTTGATAAAATAACAAATGTGCTTAAGCAAATTTGTGAAGATATAAAAAAATCCAGAAATGATATAATAGACGGTCCTTCAGTTTTGGGAATTACGGATTTTCAAGATTCACAAGTTTTAATAACTATTGTTGCAAAAACAGAGCCTATGAAGCAATGGGAAGTTGAGAGGGAGATAAGATATCGGATAAAAAAAGTATTTGATCAAGAAAAAATTGCATTTCCATATCCTCATAGAGATATTACAATAAAAAATAATGATACATAACTTAGTTAGCAACGTTTGCAAATGTATTAGTTTATTTGATTTGGAAGTTGAAAAAATTAATTGAGGTGATTGCTTTGCCAAAAGAACTCCACGTTGGAGATATTGTAAAGATGAAAAAAAAACATCCTTGTGGCTCTGACGAATGGGAAATTTTAAGAGTTGGCATGGACATTCGCATAAAATGCCTAAAATGCGGAAGAATGGTTTTGATGCCCAGAGCTAAATTTGAAAAAAGCATCAAAAAAATTTTAAAAACAGTTGAAAATCCCTCTGGACAATGATAGAATAGGGTTATAGATTGCCGCCTTGCCCTTTTTTGGGCCGTTTAGTCCAAAAGGAGGTGAAAAAATGAGGTCATACGAGACAATGTACATTCTCTCTCCAGATTTAAGTGAAGAGGAAAGAAAAGGCTTAATAGAAAGATTTAAAAACCTCATTGTTGAAAATGGTGGAGAAATAACCAATTTTGATGAATGGGGTAAGAGAAAGTTAGCATATCCAATTGACAAAAAACCTGAGGGATATTATGTACTGATGAACTTCAATAGCGACTCAAAGGTTTCTCAGGAATTGGAGAGAGTTTATAAAATTACAGATGGCGTTTTGAGATATTTAATAATTAGAACTGACGAATGATCGTTTATTAATATAAAAAGGTGGGTTAAAAATGTTAAATAAGGTTATTTTAATAGGCCGCCTTACAAAAGACCCTGTGATGAGGTATACTTCTGAAATGGTTCCTGTTACCACATTTACATTAGCGGTGAACAGGAATTATGTTAGTCAAAGCGGGGAAAGGCCTACAGATTTCATACCCATCGTAACTTGGAGAAAACTTGCAGAAATTTGTGCTAACAATTTAAAAAAAGGTAGGTTAATAGCAGTAACTGGAAGCATTCAAACCCGAACATGGGATGATAATAGCGGCAATCGGCACTGGGTTACCGAAGTGGTAGCAGATGACGTAAGATTTTTAGAGCCAAAATCTGGTTTTGGCAGCAGTAACAATGCTGAAGAAAATAAAGACTTGGATGAATACTTTGATAGCGTATTTGAAGATGTACCGGAAGAATTTGAGGGTTTTACACCTATTGAGAGTGAAGATGATTTACCTTTTTAAAAGGAGGTTGAAGGATGACAACAGCTAATACTACTGCAAAAGATAATGCGGCGACTACCAAGAAAAAGGGCAGAAAAGCGAAAAAGCGCGTTTGTGCTTTCTGCACAGATAATATAGATAAGATTGATTACAAAGATGTGGCCAGGCTACGTAAGTATATTACAGAAAGAGGGAAAATTCTGCCGAGAAGAATAACGGGAAACTGTGCAAGGCATCAAAGGCAGCTTACAAGAGCTATTAAAAGAGCAAGACAAATAGCACTACTACCATATACAGTAGAATAATGATATAATTATAAGAGGGCAATGCCCTCTTTTAGTTTACTGTTTAAAAAAGCTGTCAAAAATAAAGGTGGAATGGAAAAATGAAAAATAACCTTGAGATTGCCAAAAATATTATGAACATTGAAAATTTAAAAATAAACCTCTTGGGAAAAGTATATTCTCTTTTTAAAGCTTTTAATGAAGATGAAGATGGAGAAGTGTTGAGAGACAATCTTTGTGATATTTTAATTTTTGCCTACTTATTAGGAGAGAAATTGGGCTATGACTTTGAAGAAATGGATGAAGCGGTGATAAAAAAACTCAAACTTCAAGTTATTGATAAAAATGAAGGTGAATATAATTTTTCTGGACTACAAAGATACATAAATAGTAGAAAACGGGAGTGATTTAATGGATTTACGAAAACTTACCAATGCGGCAATGATGACAGCAATTGCTGTAATAATGACGTTAATAGGAGTGTATATTCCACCACTATTCGTACTGTTTTTTTTAATACCAGTTCCCGTTGCTATAACTTGTATAAGAAGCTCTAAATCTTATGCTATTGCATCATCTTTTGCAGTATTTATTGTAAATGTAATTTTTGTAGATATAGCTACAGCTTTTATAAGTTTATTTTTTGCCTTTCAAGGACTTGCTATGGGCTATTTAATATTGAAAAAACGTAGAGCTAGTGAAACTGTTATTGATACCTCTATTGTGTCAATATTTGGGATAGTTATAATATTGTACTTAACAAAAGTAGCCTTCAAAGTAAATGTGTTTGATTTGTTTTTTAAGACAATTGATATAAGCACAAAAGAAGTATTATATATTTATCAAGGGCATCCAAACTTTTCGGCTATAAGAAGCAATTTATTAGCGGTTCAAGAAATACTAAAGATGACTTTACCTGCATCCATACTAGTTACAGTTGTGGCTGTTATTTTAGTTAATTATATAATTATATCCAAAGTCTTAAAAACTCAAAGGGTCTATATAGAAGCACTTCCTCCTTTTGAAGAATGGAAAATGCCTTATATAACAGGATGGATTTTTATTGGAGTGTTGTTATATCAATATTTTCTAAAGCAACCGGAAGCAATAACTACTAATATAATAGCATTGCTCTCTCTGGGTTTTACACTAGGAGGTTTGGCAGTAGTAAGATATTATTTAATTCATAGATTGAAGATGAAATCATTGGCTGCTAACTTAATCCTTGTATTTTTATTTCTTTTTCCTCTTACCTCTTGGTTACTTTTCGTAATAGGTATTGTGGATACTAGCTTGAATTTAAGAAAATATATGAATTAACAAGTTAAAAAACGAGAGGTGTTTTTGTGGACAAGAAATTTTATAAAGTAATTTCTTCTGTCAATGTGGTAAATATTTTGCTATCAGCTCTCTTAATAGCCATAATGTTTTACTACAACAAGATAATTGCTTTTATTTCATTAATCATTTTTCTTTTGGTGCTTTTACGTGATTACTACGAAATAAAGAAAAAACGTTTAGAGTTAGATAAATACATAGAAAATATATTTTTCAATGTTGACAAAGCATCAAAAAGCCTTTTAGCAAGGATGCCAATTCCTGCTGTTGTGTTAAATAGTAAGGGGGAGATCCTGTGGTATAACGTAAGCTATTCTCAGGCTTTTAATGAAAATGAAGAGATAAAAAAGCTGGTAAAAAAATACACAGAAGGCAAAGCAGATGAGAAAAAGAACCAAATAGAATTCAACGGTCGCTACTATTCTGTGTTAAAAATAGATTCTCAAACAAAAAGAAAAAAAAGAGAAGACTTAAGTTGTACTCTTTTGTTTCTTGATAACACTGAATACTTTAGGCTTAAAAAATCTTTAGCTTCCGATAGACCCGTGGTAGGGCATGTAATAATTGACAACTATGAAGAAGCGATGATGGCAGTAGAAGATATTAAAAAAGCGGTGGTTTCTTCAGAAATAGAAAAAAAACTTTCAGAATGGGCTTTTTCAATAAAAGCCTTTATGAAAAAATATGATGATGATAAATACTTTGTTATATTTAAAGAGGAAGGATTAAAGACGTTGGAAGAAAATAAATTTGAAATATTGGATAAAGTAAGAGAAATTGGGGAAGAAATAAAAATTCCTTTAACTTTGAGCATAGGAATTGGAGCGAATGCCAATGACTTTTTAGCCTTAAATGAATACGCCTCTAGTGCTTTAGACTTAGCATTAGGGCGAGGTGGAGATCAAGCAGTAATAAAAAGAGGAGATAAAATTTCATTTTATGGAGGAAGAACACAAGCTGTTGAGAAGAGGACAAAAGTAAAGGCGAGAGTAATTGCTCATGCCATAAGAGATCTTATAAAAGAATCTTCTACGATTTTTATAATGGGACATGACTTTATGGATTTCGACTCATTAGGGGCTGCGATTGGCATGTATAGAGCCTGCATGTCTTTAGGTAAAAAAGCCTATATAGTATTAGATAAGTCTAATGTAGCGATAGATGAATTGGTAAAGAAAATACAAAACACAAAAGGCTATGAAGATTTATTTATAAAAAGTAGTGAAGTTAAAAATACGGTAGACCAAAACAGCCTTTTAATAGTGGTTGATACCCATAGACCAAGTCATCTTACTTATCCCGAGATTGTAGATATTATAGACAGAATAGCTGTAATAGACCACCATAGAAGAGGAAAAGAGTTTATTGACAAAGCCTTGCTTGTTTATTTAGAGCCTTATGCTTCTTCTGCTAGCGAATTAGTCACAGAAATTTTGCAGTATATAGTAGACAAGATTGACATAAAACCTATAGAAGCTGAGGCTTTAATGGCGGGAATATCGGTGGATACAAAAAATTTCACCTTCAGGACAGGCTCTAGGACTTTTGAAGCAGCCTCATTTTTGAGAAGAAAGGGTGCAGATACAACCTCTGTTAAGCAGCTTTTCCAAAATGACATAGAGTCTTATATAATAAAATCTTCGATAGTGAAAAATGCCGAGATACTGGATAATGGCATTGCAATAGCAGTTAGCCCTCCAAATGCCAACAATCTCATCATAGCCCAAGCTGCTGATGAGCTCCTTACAATAAAGGGAGTACAAGCCTCTTTTGTTCTTTTAAAAAGAGAAGAAGATGTAGCCATAAGCGGACGCTCTCTTGGAGACATAAATGTTCAAATTATCCTTGAAAAGCTCGGTGGAGGAGGACATTTAACTGTTGCAGGAGCTCAGGTCAAAAAACCTATAGAAGAAGTACTGCAAGACTTAAAAAATGCTATTAAAGAATATTTTGAGGAGGAAGGGGAAGATAAATGAAAGTCATATTAGTGAAAGATGTTAAAAATATAGGTAAAGCAGGAGAAATTGTAAATGTCAGTGACGGCTATGGGAGAAATTATCTTCTTCCAAGAGGACTTGCCATAGAGGCTACAGAATCCAACATAAAAGTGCTTAATGAAAAGAAAAAGGCGGAAGAGAAAAAGAGACAGCAAGAATTAGAAGAAGCAAAAAAATTAGCTCAAGACCTTTCAAATATTAGCCTGGTTTTAAAAGTAAAAGCAGGAGAAAATGGCAAACTCTTTGGCTCTGTAACTTCGAAAGATGTAGAGAAAGCTTTAAAGGAGAAAGGCTTTGACATTGATAAGAAAAAAATATCTTTTGACGAGAGTATAAAGACTACAGGTACCTATTATGTAGACATAAAACTTTATCAAGGAGTCACAGCAAAAATGAAGGTAGATGTTGTGGCAGAGTAATTAAAGCAAGGGGGAATAAAGGATGGAGTGGAGCAAAATCCCTCCCCAAAACATAGAAGCTGAACAATCTGTCTTAGGGTCAATGCTTCTATCTAGGGATGCCATAATAGACGTTTCTGAAATACTAAAAGCAGAGGACTTTTATAAAGAGTCTCACAAAAAATTATTCGATGTAATGATGGAGATGTTTGAAAAAGACATCCCCGTTGACCTTGTGACAGTGGTTGATGAACTTAGAAAGCGTAACATGTTAGAAGCTATTGGCGGAATTGATTATATAGCAAGTCTGTCTTCAAATGTCATCACCACTGCTAATGTATCTTACTATGCAAAGCTTATAAAAGAAAAAGCTACATTGAGAAGACTTATTGAGGCCTCATCAGAGATTATGGAGTTAAGTTACGAAGGAGATGACGTAGAAACTGTCCTTGACATAGCAGAACAAAAAATATTTGATATAGCTCAGGGAAGAAACACTACTAATTTTTCACCTATAAAAGACGTGTTAATGAATACCTTTTATAAAATAGAGGAACTTTATAAAAACAAAGGACAGCTCACAGGTATTCCCTCTGGCTTTCCTGACCTTGACTTAAAAACTGCTGGCTTTCAGCCCTCTGACTTTATATTAGTCGCAGCAAGACCTTCAATGGGAAAAACCTCTTTTGCTTTAAATATTGCTCAAAATGCAGCTCTTTTGACAGGCCTTCCTGTTGCCATATTTAGCTTAGAGATGTCAAAAGAGCAGCTGGTAAACAGGCTTATCTGTTCTACTGCCAATATAGATAGCCAAAAGCTTAGGACAGGAAATCTTGATGAAGACGACTGGATGAAACTGGCGGCTGCGATGACTCCTCTTTCTAAAGCTCCTATTTACATTGACGACACTCCTGGAATTGGCGTAATGGACATAAGAGCGAAGTGCAGGCGCCTCAAACTGGAAAAAGGATTAGGGTTGGTGATGATAGATTATCTGCAGCTTATGCAAGGGAGAGGAAAGGCAGAAAACAGGCAGCAAGAAATTTCAGAAATATCGAGGTCTCTTAAAAGTTTGGCAAGAGAATTAAATGTTCCTGTAATTACCCTTTCACAGCTTTCCCGCGCACCTGAGTCTAGGTCAGACCACAGACCTATTTTGAGCGATTTGAGAGAATCTGGAGCAATAGAGCAGGACGCTGACATAGTAATGTTTTTGTACAGAGATGATTACTATCATAAAGATTCTGAAAAGAAAAACATAGCAGAAGTTATAATTGCAAAGCACAGAAATGGACCTACAGGTACAGTTGAACTTTTATGGCTTGCACAGTATACAAAATTTGTAAGTCTTGATAAATATAGAACGGAATAATCTTTAGTTTGCTTTTAAGAAGGGATGAAAGTCATTATGTCCGATTTTGATTACCTTAAAAAAGTCCCTTATTTTAATGAACTGGAGGATAAGTCCCTTGAAGAGATACATAAGATCTCTATCATAAAATCTTTTAAAAAAGGTTCTATTATTTTCATGGAGGGGGAAAAGGGAGAAGCTATATATTTTGTAAGATCGGGCAAAGTTAAAATATCAAAAACCTCTTCTACGGGGAAAGAGTACATTATTAAAATAATGGAAAAAGGAGACATATTTGCTGAATCTGTCCTATTTGTTGGTGGAGAATATCCTGCAACTGCAGAGGCTATAGAGGATTCCGAAGTAATTGTACTTAAAAATCAAGACATAGAAAATTTAATACTGAAAAATAGCGAAATAGCCTTAAGCATTATTAAACTTATGGCAAAAAGATTAAAAAATGTAGCTGTGATAATAGAAAATCTTGCTTTAAGAGATTCCATTGGCAGAACGGCTTCTGTGCTTCTTACATTCGCAAAAGAGAGAGGAATAAACACAAAAGAGGGAATTTTATTAGATTTAAATCTCAATAGGCAAGACCTTGCTAACATAGTCGGTACCTCAAGAGAAAATGTCACAAGGATTTTAAGTCAATTAGATAAAGACGGGGTAATACGCCTTGACAGGCAGAGAATATTAATTAAAGATATAGAAAAGCTTAAAGAGATGCTGTAGTGATATTTTTCCTTCCAATCACTAAAAAAATAACCTACAGGCACTTCAAGTTTTTCAGCTATATAAATAAGTTGCTCTAAAGAAGGCAATGTTTTGCCATTTTCAATTCTGCTTAAGACAACCCTATTCATAAATATCACCACATAAAGTTCATTTCAAGACTTTTTTGAGGATTTTCTGTTTTTTTGAGTATCAAAGAGATATTCATTAAAATTCTAACTTCCATATCACTGTAAACAAAATCAGCGTAATTGGAAAGAGCAGGGATAGTAACTTTCATTGCTTCTTCAAGCTTTTTCATAGCCTTTTCATAATCTTTATTGACAGTTTTTTCAAAAACAGATTCGGCGAGAAATAAAAGTTGTTTTTTCAATTTTTCTAAGAGTATCCCTATTAATAAAACTATACTCAGAAACATCAATTTGAGAAAGGCCTAAAGATTTTCTTATATTTTTCAATTCTTCCCCAAAGCCTTCCAGGTCATAATAAAACCCATCCATTTTTTAACACCCCATGCAGATTCAAATCGGCTTGTAATTGTTTCTTTTACCACGTATTATATAAATAAGGAAAGAAAAAGTAAAGGGAAGTGAGGATGGAATGAAAAAGAATAGGAGATAGAAGGGTAGTACCATTAGGAGAAGAGGATGCAATAGACTTGCATTATGTAATTCCAAGGGGAGTGACGTAAGTTTACACTAAAATTTAATTTTTAGGGCATTGATCATAAAATAGAAAAGACAAGAGATTAAAGATTCGATAAAAAGAATGGAAGGTGTCATATGAGAGTGAATTGTTACTTAAAGCTTAGTTTTCTTGGATAAAAGTTTTAAAAAAATGTAATTATAGTTTTACTGATTAGTATTAATATTATTCCAAGTTTTGCTGCTTTTACCCAGAATTATATACGTCATTATGCATGGTCAAGCGATTGGGGCATGAAAATTTTCTTTTTTACGTAAATTACAGTGCTTCTAATTACATTGATTACCCCATGAAGTCTATTGATGATCATTATGTTGCTGCTTTTAACAACTTGCCAAATCATCCTGAAATAGGTAATGGCAATTGTCACTTGGTAGGTGTTGATGTTGTTGATGCTAGTTCTGGAGTTTTAATTGGTACAATAGATACTTCAAAATTCGTAAAAAATCCGAATGGTTCGATTTGGAATCCAAATACATTAATATATTTTGATTTGTATAGTTCTTATACAATCAATTATTATTCTACGACAACAAAAACTGTTAATTCTACTGCAAAGACCCTTTTCCAATTAGATCCTAGTTGGATACCGAGTAGTTGGACTGACTATACGACTTTAACATTTAGCTTTTGAGGAGGTGAATTGAAGTGAAAAAAGGAAAAACTTTAATTTTAGTTAGTTTGAGTGTTTTTCTGATATTTATTTTAGCTATTGTTGCTTTTTCATTTTCAGCAGCAAATCCGCAAGAAAAAGCAAATGAATTACAATTTAATAATGTTGTGAAAAAAGTATCTGCTTTTTTTAAAAACAACAAGGATAAATTGCAGATTGGTGAAGGTGACATAATTGCAGAAGTTAATGGTGTACCGATATACAAAAATGAATTTGAATTGAGGAAGGGATTAGCATTAGCCTCTGGAGTGCAAGCAGATAATATAGACGATTATATATTGCAAAAATTGATTAGAGAAAAAGTACAAGAATATCTGGCAAGTAAATACAATATAAAAGTTTCGCAAAATGAGATAAATGCATATATAGAAAAAGAAAAGAAGGAATTTAACGAGTATCCCGAAGCAAAGAAAAAATTAAATGAATTGATTGCTGCAAGTGGAATGACAGAAGATGAATATTGGAATACTTATGAAAAATACAATGCAAGAAGGATATTGTTGTTTAACAAATTGTACGATTCTATTATAGAAGAAGGGATAAAGAGCGGGAAATTGAAAAAAGCCGAAGATATGACAAACGACGTACAAAATGAATACAAAAGGTATGTGGACAGTATAATAGATGAATATCTAAAAAGTGCTAAAATATCAATTAACAATAAATATAAAGATATGTTTAAAGACTTTTGAGAACATTGCCCAGACGCTGGGGGCGGTTCCTCACGTATGAAGATAAAAATCCTCCATAAGATGGGGATTTTTATTATGCTGCCTATTAGAAAACTGTAATCCACACAGTTCACGTTGAGAAAGCTTCTTTTGAAGCCTTAAAGACTTTATTTTAGTGCCAATAGGAATATTCATAAATATTACCACATAAAGTTTAAATTTTCAGATAATTTATTTCAAAAAATTTCCTTTATTCTTTTTAAACTATTGATTTTACTATTCTTGAGGTTTTTTCTAAAATTTCTGTCATGCAACTTAAAGTTACAGTTTATCATTTTTTCAATGGCGATATATGAAAATGTTTAAAAAATCAAAGATGAGAGAGGTAAATTTATGTAACCGGCTGTAAAAGATTCTTATCAATATTTTCTAATATTATATCACTTTTACTTGAAAGTATAAAAATGTTATTATGAAAGTAGAGGAAATGTATGGGGGTGAGAAAAACTGAGAAAAATTATAGCATTGTTGAGTTTAGTGGTGCTACTTACAGGTGTGTTTAGTTATTTTAAGGTAAATATAAGTCCTGTGCACAATAACACATCCTACAAATATTTTATCGCAAATGAGAAAGAGCCAAGAGTTCATGGAAAAGAAAGAAGTGATTAGTAATTAAGTAGAAGAGAATTATAAGTAAAGGAGGGTACCCATATAAAAGATGTAAAAACGGTACAAAAATATTTGGTAGCGGAAGAAAGAGAACCAACAGAGAGGATAAAGTATTAGAGTATTTTCAATTATTTGTAATGATTTTTATCTCTGGGATGGGTTGTGAAAATAAATCAATAAATTAGGTTGCTTTCTTAAGGAGTAGTAAAAATATTTGCAGAAAAAATAGGTATAAGGGAACAATAGGAGAAAATGTAATCCAGTTACTTAGGTGAATGTTAAGCCAATGATGGAAAAAATGAGAACTTCATATTTTGTTGAGGTATTTATTGTTTCTGCAAAACATTGTATCCGAAAGGATTGAAGTCCTGAACCTTTATTAAGTTTATAAATTGAACCGTAATGAGAGGAGGATAGTAAATGAAAAAATTTTTAGTTGTAATTACCATTCTGTGCTTAATATTAGGGATGGTTACAACTTTAGGAGCACAAGAAAGTAATAAAGAACAGAATTTTATTGTTGTAACATCCGATAGAATTCGTTACGAACCAAATGCAGATTCTTGGAATCTAGGATTTTCTTTGCTTACGGTTTCAGATTTAAAATCTAAGCCAATTTTAAAATCTATATCTGTAAATGGTGTAGATATAAAAGAATCCCTAGCAGTTGTACCGTCTGAATTTCCGATAAACAAATTTAAAGGATTAACCACGAGCCAGCTAAAGCGTTGGAATGAACTTCGTAAGGCCTACCATAAAGGAACATTAAATAAAGATGGATTAACTGAGTTCAGGTCATTAAATCAGGCTTTGAAAGGAGCTGTAGAGAAAGCCGAAGGAATTGTTGAACTTAAAATAAATCCTACAAAGTTACCTTTTTCTATGGAGAAAGGGGAAATCTATCCCTTACAAGTTGAGATTCAATATGGACAGGAGGTTCAAACATTTACAACCGAGGTATTTATCCAATCCATACCTTCTGATAGCAGCTGGATACCGGCCCAGCTTCATGTTCACTCAAACTTTTCTGATGGTAAAAAGACTCCACAAGAAATAGTAAATATCTACAAGGGGATGGGTTATAAAGTTGTTTATATAACCGATCACACAGATCTTATACCACAACATGGAGGGTGGTCAAGTTACAGTGAGGCAATGGCTAATGCTTCTAGTGCATCTGGGATTCCAGTATATCCAGGAGCAGAAATGACCGTTGTTTCTTCTACTGGAGAAGTACAAGGGGATCTTTTAGCTTACGGCATAGTAAGTCTTAATGGTTTAGAAAATAAAACTTATAGTCCTCAAAGAGGCATTGATAATATATGGGGAAATTCAAGCTTATCTTCTGCAGCTATTGCTCATCCTACAGGGAATCCTCCGTGGACTGACTGGTCTGTTGTCAGATACTCGGGTATCGAACTGATGTCGGGATATTTGCAGCTCAAATTTGATGATGGGGCAAGCCCAATGGTTAGATGGCGTTCGGAACTCACGAGGCTTTTGCCTGATGCCTTTAATTATATCTATCGCCCTTCTGCTCGCACTGGAGACGATTGGCATGCGGAATTCTATGAGCCCAATCCAGAGGGTTATGTGACTTTTATTAATACCTCAGGTTCAACTAGCAAGTTCGCGGTAGATTCAGCATTGCTCAGAGGTAAAACCGTGGCAAGCCGAGATGGAGGGCTTGGCTATTTCTACTTTGAAAGAAATGGGACAACAAAGCATATCGGTGAAACACTTACTGGAGTTCCTGCTAATTCAAGAATTAATATATATTTGACATTCAAACCTGTTAATTCTGGAAGTTACACCATAAAAATTTATAAAGATAACAAAATCTCTGAGATTTTTAGCCAAACAGGTTCGTATTCTAGTGGTGTTACCTATAATATGTCTGGTTCCTTTATATTTGATGGCGGGCAACACTATTATTACCTTTATATCTCTGGACCAGATTATATATATTCAACACCAATTTATGTGTCGAATTAGACTTAATTTATTAAAAAAATAATTTAATATAAGAGAAGAAGGTGTTAATCCACCTTCTTCTCTTGTGTGCGCTCATTATGGGCGATAACTATGCGGTGAAAGTGCACTATGGGCTTGGTAGTGTGAACCATTAGCCAAAGGCAAGGGCGTCCATCGTGAGGTGGAATCTGAAGGAAGTCGGCAGCAGAATTCCGGGCTGATGAACAAAAACCACATATGAGGTTGACTTGGAGTGGACGAATTTGTACATCAAAACGAAATCCAACACTGCTTGAGCTCCGAGCATTAAAAGTGGCGGGTATATGGGAGGAAAGTTATCGTTTTTACCTAGGGGGGTCTCAAGGAAAAGTCAGGAAAGAAGACTCTGAAATGACAACCCATGCAGTGATGTATGGCTGAACCTTGAGAAATCAGCAGAGGTTTTCAAAGAAGGATTTGACATTATCACAAATATCTGCAAGTGATAATTGCTTAGTTTTGATTTTCAAAAAGTTTCCTTCGGTTTGTTTTGAAGTCTAATCCTCTATATAAAAATTTGACGACCAAAAACAGCGAAATTCAGTTGAAAATATATAGCGGAACCCATGAATTTTTAAGGCTTTTGAGGCTCTGAAAGGCCCTAATCTTTTTACAGAAAGGAGAGATGAAGGTTGAAGTATAAGAAAATAATATTTTTAATAGGTTTGCTATGGGGATTAATATCTTTTGGGCTTATCGAAGTCGCTGGAAGAAGGGGACAATTTTCTATGGGAAATTATTTAATGGATTCTAAACCTTTTATTGCTGTAGTTGATATAATTAGAGCCGACAATTTAGTATGGCTGCTTAAGCTTCTTCTTTTACCGTATGCTGTTGGATTAGATTTATCTATATGGACTATTGGATTCATAGGATGTATTTTTAAATATGGCAATTCGTCTTTTCAAGCATTGGGTAAAGTGTTTGTGAATTATCCGATTGTAGAATGGTTTATACTAATTATTTACACTATATTAGGAGGAGTTATACTTGTAATACTGCCTTATTATTTGATAAGCTATGCGGTTGCAAAATTGCTAAAAATATAAATTTCTATAAAAACAGGTATTTTTAAAAAGTCTAATGAAAGTTTAAAGTGAATTATCGTACATCAGAGAGAGACAAAGAGGACAAGGGGGACGGTTCCGTGCGCTTAGAAAAGCTCATGCGTTAGAACAGGTGCGAATCCTGCCCGGTAAAGCCTAGCCAGCAACGGAATAGCAATGCTTTCTCGGGGTCATAGGCCTTGACATGTTATACAATATTAACGCATAGGGAACTCAGGAGGTCTTGTAACTCCCAGAAAGAGTACGATAAACAAGTGTAAAATACAAGGATATCGGAAGGTTAGCAGGAAGTCGGATTACGGCATAGTACTGATAATCTCCATACTGCTCTAAACATATGAAGTGTAATTATGGGGTATGGGATCATGTAGCAATGTCATGCCCAGACGCTGGGGGCGGTTCCTCACGTATGAAGATAAAAATCCTCCATAAGATGGGGATTTTTATTATGCTGCCTATTAGAAAACTGTAATCCACACAGTTCACGTTGAGAAAGCTTCCTTTGAAGCCTTAAAGACTTTATTTTAGTGCCAATAGGAATATTCATAAATATCACCACATAAAGTTTAAATTTTCAGATAATTTATTTCAAAAAATTTCCTTTATTCTTTTTAAACTATTGATTTTACTATTCTTGAGGTTTTTTCTGAAATTTCTGTCATGCAACTTAAAGTTACAGTGTATCATTTTTTCAATGACGATATATGAAAAAAGGAGAAAAAGAAAGAAAAAGTGAATAACTTTGCCAAAACGAAATATTGGGATAGTTCTTCAACAATTTTGCCATTTTACTGGAAGAGGCAAGAATGGTAGGATAAAATTGAAAAAGGTATAGCTTTATTGACAAGAGTAACTTTTCTGCTTGGATACTGACATATGTTAACGTAAAGCTCGCCTATATAAATGATAAAAAAATAATGCAACCGTATTATTATCTACAGTGATAATAATTAGGCGTGGACATAATTATCCAAAACAATTAAATTTTAAAAGACAAGGGGTTGGAAGAATGAAAGAAAAAGAGCAAAAATTTAAACAAGTCTTGTCTTTATTTATAATCTTTGTATTAACTTTTATAATGACCTGTGGTTGTTCCACTGAGGAGAAAAAAGAGAAGGTAAAATTGAATGGAAGTCCTTTTGCAATTCTTGAGGAGGAAGAAGAGGAAGTAAAAGCGAAGCTTTATTATTGGGACCTTGAACACAAGAAAATAAAAGATGAATCAAAAATCATGCATACCATTCTAAAGAAAGAGGTACCAAAAGAAATTTACAAGAAGTCTCCAATTTCATGGGATGGAAAAGGACATTTGGTAATTCCATCATATGCACAAGTTTCTCAAGAGTATCAAGGAAATGTCGAGAAAGTAGAAATTCCTTTGCAAGAAAGAATAATTTGGGGGAAAGATGTAAAACTGGTCAGTAAAGAAAAGGACAAATACATTTTGGTTTTTACTGAGAATAGTAAGGATAAAGAAATAGAGTTGGTTATTCCTCCACACTTTTTTAAAGGGAATGACGGTAAAGAGTACAGAATAGGAGAAACAGGCACTGTAGCAGGAATTATCAAAAAGGGAGATGAGGTATTTATACTGTATTCCTGCTTTATACCGGGTGCAGGGGAAATCTATGCAAAACTTTTCATAGCAAAATATGATCTTAAGGCAGAAAAAATAGAATGGGGAGAAGTAGAGATTCCAGAAAATGCAGAATTATCACCGGCGTTACCCCCTTTACCAGACAATACAACTTCTATTGAGAAAAGCTTCTTTATACCTACTCTTACAGTTCCTGCAGAAGTAGATATTGATAGTATGAAACTTAAGCCAATCAACAATATCATAGAGTATCAGAAGAAATATGCTTCAGAAACATTGAAATCAGCCATGCCGGTTAATATAGAAATTTTGGGGAGCTATGAAGATATTTTATTTGTAGGTATTCAAATGGTGAAGCCCACCGAGCCTCCAGAACTCTATGTTTTTGCGCTAAAAGATGGGCAAATGATGGGACTTTTGCGAAGGACAGAGAAAGGGATAGAGCTAATAGACCAAGAAAATAAGGTAGTGGAAACATACGACATACCTAGAAGCAGTAGTTTTGGCGGAGAAAGGGATATCATTTTCCCAAATACAAGCGGGACAAATAGTATGATGGAGTAAAAATTAAAGTTGTAGGGTTGGAGGGGGATTTTATTAATTTTTTAATTTCTTAATTGCAATTACAGCCGTTTTTTGTGATTGGCCTTTTAATCTTTGATATAGCAGATAAAAACGCTATAGGAATGTATTAGAAAGAGGTGAGGCTTTGTGGAGGAATTTCAAATGCTTAAAGAATCAAAATTCACAACTCTTTCATCACGACCATACCATTTTCTTTGGTAATTTCCAACTTATAAAGTTTTTTACAGGACCCTATGGTTATTTTTTTAAGCCTCTCCTGACCAGTTATTTCAAATATATGTATAGATTTAATGAGGGAATCTTTGTACACTTCTTTGTCAAGGTTTAGTTCTGCAATTGCTTTTCTGAAGAGTAAAAGCCCTAAACCGCTTAGGGTATTATTTTTTACACAGGTTTCTATACCTAGATTGGCGTAGTAGAGAGACTTTTCGTAAATGGATAGAAGGTGATAGCGATAAGAAATATTGTAATAGACTTTTATTTTTGTTTCCCAATCTTGTGGTGAGAGAGCTTCTAAGCAAAAGAGAAGCAGCTCAAGACTTTTTTGAGTTGATTCTTTTTTTTCAATTATCAGTGCCATATTCATCAATATTCTGACTTCCATATCGCTAGTAATTGTTTCTTTTACCATGTATTATATAAATAAGGAAAGAAAAAGTAAAGGGAAGTGAGGATGGAATGAAAAAGAATAGGAGATAGAAAGGTGGTACCATTAGGAGAAGAGGATGCAATAGACTTACATTGTATAGTTTTTCATAATACAAAATAACTCCATGAAATAGATCAAATTAAAAAAATTAGATATTAATATAAGAATCTAGTAATTTTTGAAAATTTCATATAATTTTGTTGGATATATACACAAAAGAAAAGGATTAAAAAGCCATAGACCAAATAAAAAATTGTGATAAATGTGTATAACTCATAATTTGAATTCGACATTAGTTCATTAAAGCCCTCCTTGAATTTTATAATATTTCAGAAGGAGATGAATGGTGATGAACAAGAAAATAATAAGCCTATTTGTAATTCTTTTGATAGTTACTTTTACTACTTCTGCATATGCGGCAATTACTACCATTGTATATCAGTCAGGTCCAAATCTAGTTAAGTCTACGGAGTACTATCAATACAAATACGTTGGTTACATTCAGTTGAGCTCTGCTTATAATGATAATGGTTGGAGTAGACTACGAGGCTATATAAGGTATTATATTCCTAATACAGATAAAGATACTGGTAGATGTTATACTGACTGGTCACTAAATGGGGAACTCGTCAGTAAAGAGATTACTTTTTATGATACCTTAAATCCCTTTGCTGAAAAAGTACGGTTTGAATATGGATTTGACTCTGTACCATATGGTAGCGGAATTTTACCATTTACTATATCTACACCAATGGTGGAAGTT
>Ga0247720_100338_pt1 | contig 18789 bp, 21 predicted proteins | sample MSEWel2015_12_15_FD_189078 | JGI IMG/M metagenome (GOLD analysis project Ga0247720, IMG submission 189078) | Subsurface sediment microbial communities from gas well in West Virginia, United States - MSEEL Well Study Marcellus 3H_2015_12_15 | ecosystem: Environmental > Terrestrial > Deep...
GAACAGTGTTACAACCACGGCAAACTGAAATCTCCCCGGGTCTTCGAGGGAGAAAGATTACCGAGCGTGATGGCAAACTCTGCACTTTTTGATTGCCGAATTCATCATTTTTTACTTGCCAAACACATAGGTTACTATAATGGACCCAAAGGTTAAGACACAAAAACAAAAAAATTAAGCTATAATGGTGTCAAGGAAAAGAGAAAAAAATTTACACCCAGCTACACCGGTGGAAGGCCGAGGCCATTGAGAACCTACCTTCCCTCTTCACCCGCGGCGCAAGCGAACTGGAAAAGATGAGAAAGCAGTATGAAGCCGAGAAGGAGGAACTGATCAGGCAAATCGGCCAGTTGACCATAGAGGTCAATTGGTTTGAAAAAAATCTGCTGAACTCAACCAGCGCCGTCGAAAGACGTGAAATGGTGGAGCGAAATCACCCCGAAATCTCAGTAAAGAGGCAGGCGGAACTTTTAGACGTCAACCGCACCAGCATATACTACAAGCCATCGGAGGAAGCAAACAAGGACATCGAGCTGATGTAGCTGATGCACCTGATAGACGAGATCTACACCCGTTGGCCACATTACGGCTACAGGCGGATCCGGGGAGTGTTAAGGGATATGGGCTATGTAGTCAATAAAAAGCGCGTGCTGCGGCTAATGCGCCGGATGGGGATAGCCGGCCTGTTTCCAGGGCCAAATCTCAGCAAACGTAACCATCAGCACCATACATATCCCTATCTGCTGAGGGGCGTGAAGGCCGAAAGGCCTGACCATATCTGGGGTATCGACATCACCTACATCCGGATAAAAGGCAGCCTTATGTACCTGGTAGCAATAATCAACTGGTATTCACGCTACGTAGTGAGCTGGGAATTATCCCAAACACTGGAGCGGTCGTTTGTAATGCGAGCGCTTAAGAAAGCACTGGCGGTGAGGAAGCCAGAAATCATTAACAGCGACCAGGGCAGCCACTTTACCTGTAGCGAATACATTGAGCTTTTGAAAAGCAACGGGATACAAATCAGCATGGACGGCAAAGGCCGGGCAACCGACAATGCCATTACAGAACGGTTTTTCAGGAATCTGAAGTGGGAAAAAATCTATTACGAAGAGTACCGGAAGCCCCGGGAAGTATACCGGGCGGTACGGACCTATATTGACGAATACAACTATGAGAGGCCGCACCAGGCCATTGGGCACCAAAAACCGGCAGACTTATATTTCGGTCAGCTCAAGCCTGCAGAAATTACATTAGCCACCACATAACAAATAATAACTGTTAAACCTATTCTATAGCTGGCAATTATCCACAAATATGGTAACTTGCAATAAAGTAGAAGGGAGGAAGTATATAGCTTAATTTTTTCAAAAAAATGTCTTGACAACGGGGGTCACTACATACAATCATAGTGTAAAGTTACTGTAGGGTTTGAGAGAGGGAATTGGCGGGGTTATATAGAAGAAGAGACCTCACCGTCCGGCTGCAGTTACGAAGGAGTTGCCGGAAGCAACCGCTGAAACGGAAGTCTCATGAATATAGTATAACAAGTTTGGAAAGGATTCCAGAACCTATGAAATTGGCGTTAATTATCAAACTATTGATTTTGGATCCAATTGCATGGATAATATATACGATAACTGGGCTTTTTCCAAAGAGCTCGAAAATATGGATTTTCATTTCTAACCAATTTGCAGATAACCCAAAATATTTTTATCTCTATCTAAATCAATTTCATAGAAATGAGATTAGAACTATATGGATAACTAGATCAAAAATAATATTAAAAGAGCTCAGAAAGAAAGGATTAGAAGCTTATCACCTCTATTCTCTTCCGGCTTTCTATTATGCACTAAAAGGTGGGGTGCTAATTTATGGGGCTGTTGGCGAAGGAGGTTTTATATATAGAGCTTTATTCGTTTTTTTTAAAAAAAGTATAAAGGTAAATTTATGGCATGGAGTCCCACTTAAAAAAATTGAGTATGACGATACAAAGGGGAAGGGTATAGGGAAAACCCTCTTGCGAGCAAATATATTGGAAAGATTACATCTTAAATGGGTTCAAAAACTTTTAGAACCAGATCTAATTCTAGCTACATCTAAAAAAATCTCTGAGCTTTTTCAGTCCGCTTTTAAAGTAGAGAATAATAAAATTTTATTAAGTAATTATCCAAGAGTTTATGGATTACTTCATGAATTACCTGGATCAGAAATAGGTTCATGTCTACAATTTTATAATCAAATAAAAAATCAAAAATATAACGAACAGAAAAAAATAATCCTTTATATGCCTACTTTTAGAGATAATACGGAAGAAAGGTTTTTTGAGATTATTAATTTTGATAAGTTGGATAAATTCTTAGCAAAAGTTAATGCAATCTTTATAATAAAACTTCATTATCTCTCAAAATTAAATAGGAATGTGCAAGTCAAAAGCGAAATTAAACAATATAAAAATATTGCAATCTTTGATCATGCAAAGGATCCATATACTATACTAAGGTTAACTGACATTCTTGTAACAGATTATTCTTCTATTTATTTTGATTTTCTACATTTAAATAGGCCAATTGTATTTTTTTGTTTTGATCTCGAAGAGTATTTAGAGAAGAACAGGGATACTTACTTTAGCTATTATGAAGTTACGCCTGGGCCGAAAGTGAGGACTTTTGATGAGCTATTAAAATGCCTTGAGAAAACATGTATGGGAAAAGATGATTTTGAAGAAAAACGAAAAGAAATAAGAAATATTTTTTTTGAGCATACTCCGGATTCAATAGAACAATTATATAGAAATATTTTTTACTATACTAATATAAAAAGGGAACGCATTTATGATTCCGGTGCAAGAACCCAAAATTAAATGGCTCATCCTAAGTACCAAGAGCTCTTTGACGGCAAAAATGTTATTTTATGGACATGGTAATCTCCTTAAAAGTATGGGTAGGACCATTGTTACTTCCTTTTTTCTGCTTTTCTATCATACAGAGATACTAACCCCTTCCCATGTAGGGATTTTTGGCTTGGCAGATATTTTCTTCGCCTCCTTGGCTTTAAAAAGAAACCAGCTTTTAAGTTGCTGGAAATTATGGACGATACATTTAAAGCCCATTACCAGGGCGCATTTAAGTTCACCACGTACGGCCAGCTTGGCGGCACCGCGACCGCGTTTTATCGCCGAGATGGTGCTTTCGATGGCTACCCGTTTGGCTTTATTTTGCCGCCGGCATTCTGCATTGGCTAATTCTTTACGGGTCTCTGCTGCTAAAAGAGCGCCTTGATTAAATTGCAATAGGGCTTTTTTCTTCTGGATTTTTACCGGGCATTGTTCCCGCCAGGGGCATTCCCGGCAAGATTTCTGGTCAAACCAGGCCGTAATCTGCCTTTTGGTTCGTCGAAAAAAGTCTGGGTGGAAGCCTTCCCTTGTGGGCAGGCTAATACCTTTTTGGGTTTTCAATAGTAAAGTGGTTAAGGGTATTTTGTCCGCCGATGGTTTCCGCCCGGTTAAATCGGTATAGTGCATCTTTACGCCCAGTTGTTCTTCGGCCTTACGGTGGATGTCTTCACCGTAGTAACCGACATCGGCGTAGAGGTATGTTATTCCGGTTCTCTCTTTAATTTCGGGTAGCCGTTTCTCGGCCATCTGGACATAGGCTTTGATGTTCTTTTCCGGGGTGTAGTCAGTGGAGGAACTGGACGAGATTATCTTCACTACAGGTTTCGGTAAGGTTAAATACGTAACCTATATGCTCTTTGTTTCCTTTCTTGGGTAGGTGACGTCAGAGTCATAGGCTGACTGTAAGGAGTCCGGGCTAATGTCTTTGTTTTCTTTGACTACCCGCTTATTTTGTTCCGGGTCATAGGTGGTATGTTCCGCAATAAAGCGCTGGACGAGTTTGATCTCCGGTTTGCCGGCTATCTCTGGTAGGGCGGAGGTCAAGGCTACCAGTCGCTCTTACAGTTCCAGGATTTTTTCGAGTCTGGCTTTGACGTCCTGGCTGCGGGAATGGCAGAGGACCTCGGTTTTAAAGGCAGGTTCTAAGACTTTCTTGAGAGTTTCTGGCAACAGCTCCTGAGGGCAGGCCGCCACCCCTTGTTTTAATACGTCGAAAGGCCAGGGCTAATCTTCCCCGGCGCGTTTGATATTGGGCATAATAGCGGTGGAATCCATGCACTGTTCATTGGTCTTAATTTTGGTTATGGCAATGAAGTGATCAAGGAGTCCTTGGAATTGCTGGAATATCAGGTCCTCTTCTTCTGGATTCTTAAGGGTATACTCGTAAACCTAGCGGCGAAAGTCATAGAGGGTCCTTTCAGAAATGTAAAGTTCACCTGTGAGCGGTAAAATAAAACTGATCCAAAAAGGCTCACTTTGACAATATAAAACTGATCCATCTTCGCCCCCTAAACATAAGTAATGACATTACAAAACTGATCCACTGCGGGCAATTTTGATATTGTAAAAGTGATCCACTCCTGAACCTACCCCCTGTATACTAAGAAACAAACAAAATTCTTAGTAACAGGGAGGGAGAAAGGGAGTGATTGATATTAACCTCTACGAAGAAATTAGACGCCTCTATGCAGTGGAAAAGCTTTCTCAAAGGGCAATAGCCAGGAAGCTCGGTATTTCCCGCAACACCGTCAAACGTTACTGTAAAGGCGAAAACGTGCCGTGGGAAACGAAACCCCGGCAGTATGAACGGCCGGTGACCGGGCCGGTAGAAGCACTCGTCAGGGAGTGGCTCACTAAAGATAAGGGCGCCCCGCCTAAACAGCGCCATACTGCCGAAAGGGTTTACCAGCGCCTGGTGGAAGAACACGGTTTTACGGGTTCATATTCCACCATACGCCAGCTGGTGCGGGAACTGCGGCCGGAAGTCAATAAGGCTTACATACCGCTGGAGTTTGCCCCCGGCGAAGCAGCCCAGGTGGACTGGGGCGAAGCAACTGTGATCATCGCTGGGCGGAAAGTTAAGGTGCAGCTATTCTGTTACCGCCTCTGCCATAGTTGTGCCCCTTATGTAGCCGCTTTTCCCAGCCAGCGCAGCGACTGCTTCCTGGCCGGTCATGTCCAGTCCTTTAACTTCTTCGGCGGCGTTCCCAGGCGGTTGATCTACGATAACTTAAAGACCGCCGTTAAGGATGGCTGGGGCCGCTACGTCAAGGCGGAACAGCCGGCCTTTATGGCCCTGAAAAGCCATTACGCCTTTCGGGCCGACTTTTGCAATCCAGGTGGCGGCAATGAAAAGGGGCTGGTGGAGGGCCTGGTAGGCTATATACGCCGCAATGTCCTGGTCCCGGTGCCGCGGGTTAACAGCTTCGTAGAACTGCAAGGGGAGCTGGATAAAAGGTGCCGCCAGTACCAGGACAAACACCTCGCTATCACCCGGCCCCGGTGAAAGAAGCCCTGGCCCGGGAGAAACAATATCTGACGCCCCTGCCGGCACGGGAATACGATTACGCCCTCACCAGGATGGCCGAAGTGGATAGTTTGAGCCTCATCAAGTTTGAAAAGAACCGCTACTCGGTGCCGGTAAACCTGGTGGGCAAAACAGTAACCGTTAAGGGTTATCCCTTTCAGGTTAAAGTCTATTACCACTCCCAGGAGGTGGCCGTTCACCCCCGGACCTATCTTGCTGACCAGACCAGCCTGGTACTGGAACACTACCTGCCGGTGCTGGTGCAGAAGCCGCGTTCCCTGGCCAATGCCGCACCTTTACGCCGGGCTTCCTTGCCCCCGGGACTTTATGAGCTCAAGGAGCGTCTCCTAGACCGGGGTGAAGACCGGGAACTGGCGCGTATCCTGGGCTTGGTTATGGAGTATGGGATTGAGGAAGTGGAGAAGGCCATAAAACTTGCCCTCAAAAGCGGCCAGGATAGTTTCCAGGCAGTCCGCTATTACCTGCGCCAGGAAGAAGGGGCTGGCAGTGCTCAGATACCACTGGATGCCGCCTTCCCCATGGTGGCAGCAGTTAACCTGGAAGCATACGACAGCCTCCTGGGGGGTGGGGTTCATTGAACCAGGCAGCAGCTATTCCTTTATATGCCAAAGAACTCAAGCTTCCTACCTTTGCCGATTACCCGGCTGTAATCCGCCAGGCTACGGACCAGGGCTGGGGATACGAAGAATTCCTGGCCGCCATGCTGGCCCGGGAAGCAGCCAGCCGCAAGAAAAGGCAGATAGCTAGGCGCGTTAAACTCGCCCGTTTCCCCTTCCAGAAAACCTTGGAGGAATTCAAATTTGAGGCCCTGCCCCATGTACAAGAAGCCCTGGTGTGGGAACTGGCTGCCGGTGAATTTATCAAACGCCGGGAAAACATTGTCATGATCGGTAACCCTGGCACCGGCAAAACCCATTTAAGTATCGCTCTGGGCCTTAAAGCCTGTGTCCATGGCTACTCGGTCCGCTTCTTTACTGCCGCCGGCCTGGTGACAAAGATGGCTGAAGCCCAGGACGAAAAAAGGCTGGGCCGCATGCTCAAAGAACTCTCCCGGGTTAACCTGTTAATCGTGGATGAGCTCTCTTATATCGCCCTTCCCCGTCAGAGTGCTGAATTCCTCTTTCAAGTTATTTCCGAAAGGAGTGAACGCGGCAGTGTAATTATTAACACCAACCTGGACTTCTCCAAATGGGAGGAAATTTTCGGGGACCGCATGTTGGCGGCAGCACTGGTAGACCGGGTTACCTTTAAGTCCCACATCTTGAACATGAACGCTGAATCCTATCGCCTGAAGCAGCGCCAAAAAGCCAGGGCCGGCTAAAACGGCTGTTCGTCGGTCGCACTGCCTAACCCTTCTCTGGGGAAGGGTTAGGCAGCATCCCTTCATCCTAAACGTTTTCACATAGGGTGGATCACTTTTACTTTAGCATAAATGGATCAGATTTACTTTGTCATAGTGGATCACTTTTGTATTGACAAACGCATCACCTAGAAGTGATGCGAGAAACCCCTTAAATCAAAGCTAACCGCAGTCGAAAACATAATAGAAAATGGTGGTGTTGGAGCGTAGCCACTCTTTCTTGCAGGGTAGTTACCGCAGTCCGGGTTATTTCCATTACCTTCGCCGCCCGTTTTTTCCGACGCTAAATTAGAGTAGCCAGCCGTTTTATGTTTTGGGCCACCGCCGTCATCTTTACCTGTTCATCTACCGCGGCCAGGCCGTAGCTTCTGGCCCGGCCCAGGCTATGATGTTCTTTGGCATCTGCAAAGGTGTGCTCGATACGGATCCGGTAATGATATGTGCGCCGGTATTCTCTGCTTTGCCTCAGCGTACGGGCCAGGTTTCTGGCCCTAGCTATCCGGATACGTTCTTTGCGCTTGCTATACGTTGACAGGTGATAGGTCCGGCGTTTCCAGGTCGGTATCGGCTCTAACCGGACGTCTCCCATAGGCACTGATAGCCCGTTTCGATCACTTCCGCCAGGAAATCTCCTGCGGTGTAATTACCATCAGCCAGGAAGAAGCGTTTTTCTTCTTCCGTAGATAGAGGTGGTAAAAAGGGACTGGCTTTTTTCAGCATCTCCAGGGCAGCTGTCCGTTCTAAAGCCCCATTGGCTAATGTTGCCATGGCGCCGACAATAATACCAGATCGTACATCAAGCAGGTTGTGAGCCAGATAGCTGAGATTTGCTTCCTTACCAGGACCTTTGCGGAAGAGCAGGTCCTCCGGTTCACCCGGGACTTCCAGCTCTTTCTCGTTGTGTTTTTTAAGTTCCTCGAGGTTTTTGCCGACCGGTTGAGGGTTCAGGGCTTCCGGGCTTTTTATCGCAGCCCGCGCCTGGACGATAATACCGTCGGCTGCCAATACGTCTCCTTTCACCAGGCCGGCTTCAACACATTGCCGCACAATCTCGTACATGATTTCTTCGAATATACCGTGTTTACGTGTAGATCGTAAAATAGAATTGACCCTAGATCGTCAAATAAAACTGACCCACCTTATGATAAAATCTCCCCTGAGAGGGGGAGGAAAAAGAGGTGGTCAGCATGTACAAATGGCAGCGCATCAAGGCACTGCACGCTCAAGGGGTCGGCATCAGGCAAATAGCAAGGGATGTTGGGGTGTCCAGGAATACCGTCAGGAAGTACCTTAAAGAAGCCGGCCCTCCCCAGTTTAAAGCCAGGGAGTATACCAAAGAACTGGACAAGTTTTTGGAAGAAATCAAGATTATGCATGCCAAGGGATATATCGGCACAAGGATTTACAACGAGCTGAAAGATAAGGGCTATCAAGGCTCCCTGGCCAGCGTCCACCGTTATCTCAGGGCCATCAAGGAAGATGATAGGACCGCTAAATTAGCCACCACACGGGTGGAAACAGGGCCGGGCCAGCAGATGCAGTACGATTGGAAGGAGTGGACGCTGCTAGTTGACGGAAAGCCGGTAAAAATATATCTCCACGAAGTGGTCTTATCCTACAGCCGGATGAAATTCTACACCTTCTCTTTAAGCATCACCACCGCCGATGTGATCCGGGTTCTGATTGAAGCCATTGACTTCTTCGGCGGTTATGCCCCGGAATTGGTGATAGATAACGGCAAACAAATGGTTATCACCCACCAGAAGGACGGTATTGTCCGGTATAATGACGAGTTTTTAAAATTCTGCGGGCTGTATGGCATTGAGCCTTCAGCCTGCGCCAACTACCGTGCCCGGACCAAGGGAAAGGTAGAGCGCCCCTTTTACTATGTTCAGGAACACCTGCTGCGGGGCCTGGAGGTGGGGGACTTAAACGAATTCGCTGTAAAGCTTTCCGAGTTCCAGGAAGCCTACAACAAAAGGCCCCACAGCACCTTAGGCCGGCCGCCGGAAGAAATGTTTGCCGAGGAAAAAGGATGCCTTGTTAAAATACCGGCTGTCGAACCGGCCTTATTACACCATAAAGAACCCCGGAAGGTGAGCAATGACGGCTATATTTCCCATGACGGCAATCTCTACCCCGTACCCATGCGCTACTGCTTAAGGAGGGTGTGGGTCGAAAACATCTACGGCCGGCGCTTAAAGGTATATGACGAGGCAGGAGTACTTTTAGCGGAGTTCGACCTTCACCAGCGCCTTTGGCGAGGATGGCCAAAGGTATCTGGAAGGCCTACGTGACCAGAATGGCGCCAACCTGTACTGGCATCTGGCGGAAATCTTAAGCTACCAGGACATATACAGCCGGGAAGATATTGCCGCAGCTATCAAAGAATGCCTGAAAATCGGCTCTTATCACAAAAACAGCGTAAAAAGGCTTTTAGAACAGATGAAAGTCGCCCCCCTTCTACCAGCGGGTGACCAGATAAATTTAAATATGCCACCGGTTAGAATCAAACGGGACCTCTCCTGTTATGCCCTAAAGGAGAGCGAGGTGGCGGCAGTATCATGAGCAACAAATTAACCGCTTACCTGGAAAGCCAGATGCAGGCTTTAAAATTAAAAGGGATGCTTGCCCATTACCAGGAGATAACAGAAAAAGCCTCGCAAAACAACCTGTCTTATACCGAGTACCTCTCTCTTCTCTTCGAAGAAGAGTTGAAAAGAAAAAACGAAGGCACGGTCAAGACGAAAATCAATAAAGCGCGCTTCCCCTTTATCAAAACCCTGGAGGAATTTGACTTTAGCTTTCAACCCTCCATCCGGGAAAAAGAAATTATCGCCTTGAGCTCCCTGGATTTCGTGGAGAAAAAGGAGAATATCATCTTCCTGGGGCCGCCCGGGGTCGGCAAGACGCATCTATCAGTAGCCTTAGGTATCAAGGCCTGCATGGCCAAATACCGGGTTGTGTTTATTACGGCCCAGAAACTACTGGAAGAACTACTTTTGAGCGCCAAAGATGGCAGTCTCCTTGACAAGCTATTGGGCTATTCCCGGCTAAACCTTCTAATCATCGACGAACTCGGCTATATGCCCGTAACTAAAGAACAGGCCAATCTTCTCTTCCGCTTGGTCTCCATGCGTTACGAGAAGGGGAGTATTATCCTGACCAGCAACTATAACTTCAACGAATGGGGGGAGATATTTTCCGACCAAGTGGTAGCCGCGGCCATAATTGACCGGCTTGTGCACCACGCCCGCATTTTCTATATTAACGGTACTAGCTACCGGCTCAAGGGTAAACTGAAAGCAGCGAACGATCATTAATTCGGTAGCGGGGCTACACCTTCATTCCTTTTGGCGCATGATTTGCAGCTTATTATTTTGTTCCCCAGTGGGTCAATTTTATTTGCACATAGTGGGTCAATTCTATTGACAATCAACAGTTTACGCCAAAGCTTTCTGGCATTGACCAGGGTAGTATGGTCAGGAAGAGAACTGTTGAAGTCCAGACCACAGAACCATAGATACCCGGCATGCAGGGGCAATTCCGTGAACAGGCGGTTCTCGGAGATGCCTAACAGGTATGATAGAGTAACAATGCGAAAGGCGATTTCCGGATCTATCGATGGCCGGCTAGTATGGGAATACAAATGGGCTACCTTGGCGCGGATGAATGAAAAATCAACTGCTGTATCAATACTGCGGAGGTAGTAATCCTCTGGGATCAGGCTTTCCATATCGACAACCTGGATAGTTATTTGCCGCCGCAGATTTTCTCTGCTTCCTAACATCGGAATCCTCTCCTAGAAAAGTAGATGTGATTACTAATAAGGATTCAATGTTGGTTGCCTAATACCTACCTGTTAATTAGAATGAGTTTTTCACAACGCTTCTAGATTGCGCTGCCTTAAAGCATAAGCTATCTGGTAGTTGAAGTAATACTGCTCCAAAAGTTCTTTGTCGGTATAGTCATAGAGGTGCTTGATAAATTCAGGGAAAGGAGGATGTTGACCGGCTTGTTGGGGCTACAGTTATCCGGGCAATAAAGGGGCGAAAACCTCTTTTCGTCTATCTTGCAAAACATGTCTCGTAGTAGATAGGCGCCCAGCTTTTCTTTAGTTGAGCTATTGTTAGGGGATGCATTAAGGTGGTGGAATTGAATAATTCCGTTTGCAAATGCGATTTATTCTCTCTGAACACGGTCTGACCTCCTGAAACAAAATATGGCTACTATTACTTCATGCACCTTGCTATATCTTTATGATTCGCTACGATGGAAAATATTTCTTCTATATCGTGAAATCTAGGGGATGATTTTTAGGGGTTTTTGCACCGGAATCATTTATAAAAAGGGGAGTACATTGATGGCAAATGTTGGAGTGGTGTTAGCAGGCGGAGTTGGGAATAGATTTGGAGATACCATTCCAAAGCAATTCCATTTAATTAAGGGAAAAATGATAATTGAATATACATTGCAAAGTCTAGTTAGAGCAGAATCTGTTGACGAGATCTATATTGCAATCACTCCTGGTTATGAAAACTTTGGGAAAATACTTAATGAAATGTATCCGAAGGTAACAAAGATTATAAAAGGAGGCAGAACAAGAACCGAGAGTATATATAATTCTGCGCTAGAAATCAAGAATTCTAACGTATCTAAAGTAGTTTTTATAGATGCTGTTCGGCCCTTTGTGAAACCTGTGGTTTTTAATGATTTCTTTAAATTACTAGATCAATATGATGTTATTAAATTTTGTTCTGAAATTGTTGACTACATAGCTTTAACTGAAGAAAAATTTATTAAAAGAATTCAAAATAGACAAAATATAAGGTTATGTAAAGCACCAGTTGGATATAGAGCTAATATTTTAAATACAATAATAAACAATATAGAATCGCAAAAAATATTAAATTTTGAATCAGATCTTGAACTTGTGCTTAGTCATTTTCCTCATGTGAAGATTTACGCATATGAATCTACCGAAATCAATATAAAAATAACATATAAAGAGGATTTAATACTCGCTGAGAAATTATTAGATTTTTAAGTCCTAGTTTGGCACAAGTAATTTTTCATCCCTTGTGACTATATAAGGTTAAATTTACTACAAACTTATGGACACTTTAAAAATGCTAAGCTACAAATCCAGTAATGGCAGCACCGGGAAATGCACACCCGGAGAGTAATTTACCTGGCCAAACTCCTTTCTCGAAACGGAGTTGTGGTAATTAATTTCGCCTTACCGCAGCGTGCGTGACATAGCCAGGGAAGAGCTGCCCTGCTTTGTTGAGGTCTGGGTAAAATGTTACCTTAGCGAGTGCATCCGCCGCGACCCCAAAGGCTTGTATGAAAAGGCTCTAGCTGGTGAGATCGATGACCTTACGGGTTTGCAGGACCCTTACGAAGAGCCTCTGTGGCCGGAAGTAATCTATGGATACCGAGAAGCAGACTGTAGAAGAAGGTGTAGAGCAGATTTTAAAGTTATTGCATTTTTAACCAGGAGTATAAGGATTAATTAAATGGCCAACCACGCTCATGATCTTTATTTGTTTCTTAAGCCCCGTTTGCTGGTAAATTTATTAAACAGGGCAAGGCGTTCTTCTCTTTATAGCAATGCCTTTCACCTCATGCTTAACAGCGCCGTCACTTCCTTGTTGGGATTCCTTTTCTGGAACGTTATGGCCAGGTTTTTTCGCCGGCGGAAGTTGGTATCGGCTCGGCCATGGTGTCGGCTTCCAGTTTGGTAGGGGTGCTGGCCAACTTAGGCTTAGGTGCGGGACTGGTCCGCTTCGTGCCGGAGGCAGGGGAAAAGGCAGGGCGGCTGATTAACGCTTCTTTTACCCTGACCGGCGGCCTTGCCCTGGCCGGTTCGCTGATTTATTTAGCCAGCGCTAAGTACTGGTCGCCGGCCCTGGACTTTGTGCGGGGGAACGCCTGTTTTTGATTTTGTTTGGGTTGTTTTCTGCAGTCACGGCTCTTTCTACCTTAACCGATCAATCACTGGTGGCCGGGCGGCCCACTGTGTTTTCTGGAAGAATGCTTTAATCAGCCTTGTCAAGCTGCCCTTGCCTGTATTCGTTTTCAGCCGTCTGGGGGCTTCGGCATTTTCACCGCCGCTGGGGTGGCTACGGCTACCGGGATCTTCCTGGCTTTGATCCATTTTTTGCACGGTGTTTACAGAGGGTATCTTCCCCGCCCGGTGATCAGCTGCAGTGTCTTGAGGCCGGTTTTTTCTTTTGTGTTTGGCAATTATCTTGCCTCTCTTTTTAACAGCGCCGCTAGCTTTATCTTCCCGCTTATGGTCTTAAACCTGCTGGGGCCGGAAGCCAGCGCCTATTTTTATATCGCTTGGATGAAGAATGGCGTGATCGGCATTATTGCGGGGGGGACGGCTTCTTCTCTTTTTGCCGAGGGCTCCCACTCCCCTGAAAATTTGTCCAGTCAGGTTTTAAGGTGATCTTATTTTTATTAATCCCTTCAATGGGCCTGATGATTGCGCTGGCGCCTTGGCTTTTAGGCATTTTTGCCCGGCTTATGCCAAAAACGCCACCGGCTTAATGCGCATCCTGGTTCTGGCCAATTTCCCGTCGGCCTTAAACCCCATCTTCCGCACCCTGTGAGCAACCCCAAAATAATTTTATAGGAGTTTTACAGGGTACAGGAAGAAATAAAAGTAGAGGGAAACTTCTAACCAGGAATTTCAAACTACGTGTCGAATCATTCCTCTAAGAGAATTATGGAGGAATGTTCGATGCCTGTAGCAATCGATAATATGCGCTTCTTCAGGGCCGGTCCTGCAGCTCTTATCGCCAGGCTGTGTGACGTCCTGAAGATAGCAGAAATCATAGATGCCGTAGTTGACTGGGATCCGGTTCAGTGTCATCTTTCTCCGGGCACCCGAATTAAGGCGCTAATCATTAATCTTCTGGTGGAACGGAAGGCCCTCTATCATGTGGAGCGCTTTTATGAGAACCAGGACCTGGAGGTTTTGTTTGGAGCTGAGCAACAGGTCCGGCCTGAAGATTTTAACGATGATGCTCTGGGCCGGGCCCTGGATAAACTCTTCACCAACGGCCAGCTGAAGAAGTTGTTCTCCAGCATTGCTTTAACTGCTGCCGCCACCCACAATGTGCCCATTGAAGGCATCCATGTGGATACCACCTCTATATCCGTGCATGGCGCCTATGAGGGCGAAGGAGATTTAGACATCACCTTCGGTTTTAGCAAAGATCATCGCCCCAACCTCAAGCAGTTTCTCATCGGCTTGACCGTAAATAGAGATGGGTTGCCCATTTTGGCTCAGAGCTTGGACGGCAATAGCAGTGATAAGTCCTGGTACCCCCAGGTTATCGAGGAATTGGTACAAACCTTTAAGCCGGAAAAGCTTAAAGAGGTCATTTTCGTGGCGGACTGCGCCCTGGTAACTAAGGATAACCTGGCTCTTTTGGTTCAGGAGAAAGACAACAAACCCGCCCTCCAGTTCATCTCCCTGTTACCGGAGAACTTCGGCCTTAACAAGGAAATTAAGGCCGAGGCCTTCCGCACCGGTTTCTGGCAGGAGATCGGGAAACTGAGCCCAAAGAAAGATGCTGCCTGCTATAAAAGCCAGAGCTTTGTCCGGGAAATAGACGGCCGCGATTACCGGTTAATCGTGGTCCACTCCACAACCCTGGATAAGCGCAAAGAGAATAGTCTCTTGAAAAAGTGGGCCAAGCAAAGAGAAGTTCTGGAAAAGGCCGCCAAAGATCTTTCCCGGCGTCCCTTCGCCTGTGAGGCCGACGCCAAAAAAGCCCTAGAACTCTTCTACCAAGAATACCGCCACCAACCTTTCATCCTAAAGGGCACAGTTGCCGAAGAAATAGCGAGCAGCTACGCCCGACCTGGGCGGCCCAAAAAAGGAGAGCAGCCATTAAACACAGTTGTCTACCATGCCCACATCCAGATAGAGGAAGACCGGGAAGCAATGGCCCATGAAAAAGACCTGGCTTCCACCTTTGTCCTCATTACCAACCTCATGGATACCAACGCTTACCCCGACCGGGAGGTACTTAAGGAGTATAAGGAACAAAATGCTGTTGAGAGGCAGTTCCGTTTCTTAAAACAGCCAGTACTCCTGGGCCCCATCTTCCTTAAAAACAAGAACCGGGTAGAAGCTATGTCTTTTGTTTTCCAGGTAGCTCTTCTGGTGGCAGCTTACCTGGAGTATCGGGTCAGAAAAAGTCTGGAGCAAGAGGGGTCCTCCTTAATCCTGCCGGGGAAACGTAAGAGCACTAACCCTACAGCCAGGGCACTCCTGGAGATGTTTGATTATCTCCTGGTAGTTAAACAGGGTTCGGACCGGGCGTTAATCAACTATCACGGGCCGGAGGTGATTAGAGCTCTTGAACTTGCCGGCTTCGGTAAGGAAATATATCTTTTTCCACCTCGCGGTACTGGATAAAATTTTTTTTGCGCTGCAAAAAATGATTGGTAACTATATCCAATGGTGCGGAATGTAGGTTAAACCTTTTTTCCTCACCATTAACCAGGTGCGCAAAAAAGTTAAACTGATTATCCTGCAGAGCGGGGCGACGGCGGGGCTTACCCTGGGCTTGGGTTATTTCTTCTTAAACCAGTACGGGCTGGCTGGCGCAGGGATGGCCTACGCGCTTGCTCATTTTCTGGTGGCTCTGACGGTGCTCAAGCCTTTGCTGGTGGCGATTAAAGAAGAGAGAGGGGCAATTGTTCTAGACGGGAGATAAAGATTCACGCTAGGTTTTGCTTATTGGTTTACTGAATTGGTAGGCTGTTTGACCTTCTTTAAGTATAACTTTACGCGAAGTGAAAGCGGCGGTGGTGCGGTGGTGGCCTGCAGGCCCTGGGGCAACATCCTTTTTGCGAGAGTAATGCGTGAGGAAGTTCGGCCCAGTTCGGCCCTTCTTTGCACTGCGCTGCTTATGTATCCAACATTTTTTATATATTAACCGGAGCCTGAAGGTTTGTCGTCTTTAAAGCTAATGTATGGGGAACTGACAATTGCCGAAATCAGGATTGAACTTACATCTATCATACTTTTGGGTATTTAAGGATGTTGAGCTTATGGAGAGTTTTTCCCATCAAGGACGAATTTCTACCCTGGCGGATATGGTGCTTGCTTTTGTAAGCAGGGCCTGGCACTCTTCTCTTTTTAGCAATGCCTTTTATCTGATGCTCAATACTACAACTACTTCCCTGCTGGGTTTTGTATTCTGGAATATCATGGCCAGGTTTTTCCCCCCGGCAGAGGTAGGTATAGGTTCGGCCCTTATTGCCACCTCGGGATTGATCGGCTCCCTGGCTAATATGGGCCTGGGAGTGGGCCTGGTTCGTTTTATCCCCCAGGTTAAAGATAAAGCCGGCAGCTTGATAAATACCTCTTTTACTCTGGTCGGGTGTATAACCATTGGGGGCTCCCTCGTTTATTTACTCGGGTTGGGGCATTGGTCGCCTGCCCTGGGTTTTGTCGGGAAGAGCATTTGGCTTGCTGCCTGTTTTGTCGTTTTTTCTATTGCTATCGCCTTATCTGCGCTAATTGATCAATCTCTCATTGCGGGGCGGGCGGCTGGTTATGTGTTCTGGAAAAATACTCTTGTCAGCTTGCTTAAGCTGCCCCTGCCGGTATTTGCTTTCGCTTTCCTGGCTGGTTTTGGCATTTTTACCGGCACAGGTGTTGCGGTGCTGGCGGGAAACATCCTGGCCTGGTATTTCTTTTTGCCTTCCATTTATAAAGGGTACCGACCAAGACCGGCGTGGGATAAGGAGCTATTAGCTCAGGTACTGCCGTATTCATCCGCCAATTACCTGGCCAATTTGTTAAACGGCGCCCCTGCTTTTATCTACCCCCTCATGGTGCTCAATACCCTGGGGCCGGAGAACAGCGCCTTTTTTTATATTGCCTGGATGATGAACGGGGTTCTGTCAGTCATTCCCTCTGGTCTGGCTTCTTCACTTTTTGCTGAGGGGTCCCACGATCAGCAGCGGCTGGGACGTGATGGCCGGCGCGCCCTGGGCATTGCCCTTTTGCTGTCAGTACCCGCGGTGATAGCTATGATTGTCCTGAGCAGGTGGTTTTTACACTTTTTTGGCCCCGGATACGCGGAAAAAGGGACAGGGGTGATAAGGTTTTTAGCCCTGGCGGTCATCCCCCAGTGCGTGAACCAGCTTTACATAACCGTCAACCAGGTAAAGAAACGGGTGTTTTTGATTATTTGCCAGACTGGTTGCCTTGCCATCCTTGCCCTAGGTTTAGGTGATTTAATGTTAGAGATAATCGGCTTAAACGGCATCGGTATAGCCTACTTCCTGGCCCATTTGGTGGTGGCTTTAGTGGTCGCCGCTCCTTTGTGGCGGGCTCTGAATGAAGGCAGGAAGGAGATCTCCCATTGAGTGCCTCAAACCCTCCTGCGGGGGAGCTGGAGATTACCGATGCCATCCAGGCGCTCTTGAATATGGATTACAACGTGGCCGCCCGCAGGGTAGAGGTCTGGTTGCTGGATACGGGCAAGAAGGACGATATCCTGGAGGCCAACCGGGCGGTCCATGGAGGTGAGCTTATTGACTCATGGGTCCATTCAACAATCGCGAAATCGCAACCGCCTTCTGGGTTATTGTATTCCTGGCATTCGCGTTGCGAAAGGCCGATATACGCAAATCGTTCGTGGCAGTCCTGCGAGCATTCTGCCAATTTAAGATTCTCTTGTCAGTTTTCCTGATGGTACTTTATACTTTAGCCGTTGTGAGGCTACTTGCTGCCATTAATCTATGGAAAGTTTCTCTTCTCAAAGATACCATCGTATGGTTATGTGTCAATGCTATGGCAATGATGATACGTTTCATTACGTCGGACGATGCTGAGAATATCTACCAGAAGGTACTGACCGACAGCTTCAAGATTGTAATTGTCCTCGAGTTCCTTGTCAATACGTACACATTTTCACTCCTTGCTGAAATTTTTCTTGTACTGACATTTATCCTAATTACGCTGGTTGATGTAATTGTGAATTCGGATGAGAAGTACTTTGTGGTTGCAAAAATAACCAAGTGGGTGCAGATGGTCATTAGCTTCGTTATTCTGGCGATCGTATTTAACCGCGCCATTTCTAACTTCCAGACACTCCTCAGTTTGGATACTTTCAGAAGCATTGCATTGGCTCCGCTTCTTTCTTTGCTATTCACGCCATTTCTTTACGTCATGGTACTAATTTCAAAGTACGAGCTTGTCTTCTTGAGGCTCAATTTTGGCTTGGAAAAAGAGAGAGGGTTGAAGCGGTATGCGCGCCGCCGCATCCTGATATATGCTGGCCTCAGCCTGAGAAAGCTCCAGCATCTTCTCAGAAACCATGCAGCTGATCTTATGCATATCCAAACTAAAGCTGATGTTGATCGTCTTGTGCAGCGGAGAGTCAACCCGTGACTTGATGAAGACGAAAAAGAACCTTTTTCAACTGCTCGCTGGCATTCTTCCGTATTATTCCATCGTGGAGACCATGGTTGCTGGTCTGGTTCAGGTTATGTTTGTTGTAGGGACCTTCCCCGTGGAAAAATTCAGCCAGAATTATGAGGTAGTGGCCATTGTCAAGGTATGGGTACTGTCTGGCAACGGCTAGGACCTTGCGAGTGCCTCCAATATCCAGCCAATTTCAGATGGACCATAACTAGGCCAAAACCCCGGGCGAGTTTGTAGTTAATTTGCATTTTATGAAGCAGGTGATTAACGTCCACTCCCCGGCAGGGAATTTTGAGATATGATAACTGGCCAGTAAAATTTATTTGAAAAGCGAATAAGCAAAAACTGAGTAGGAATTAAAGTGAAACGGATCTCCAGTTTCCTAAGGAATGCGCCTGACTTTATCAGTTTCAACTCATTTTCAAAACACGACCCCGCATAAAATCTAGGTTAGCGGGCTTAAAATTATACAAAAAGCAAAAAGTGTAGTGGCAACATTAAGCTATGATAATGTTAATATA
>Ga0247720_100339_pt1 | contig 18782 bp, 18 predicted proteins | sample MSEWel2015_12_15_FD_189078 | JGI IMG/M metagenome (GOLD analysis project Ga0247720, IMG submission 189078) | Subsurface sediment microbial communities from gas well in West Virginia, United States - MSEEL Well Study Marcellus 3H_2015_12_15 | ecosystem: Environmental > Terrestrial > Deep...
TAGCTTTAATAAATTCTTTTAATGCAATAAGGTCATCGGTCATAGTTGAAAAAGTGCGGATTTCTTTACCTTCTGGTGTTATTATACAAGCTACGACATTCTTTTTATGGACATCTAATCCGCAAACATGAGAATAAACTAAATCCATGAAAGAACCAACTCCTTTTTTAAAATTTGAACGATAGCGACTGTAAAATTGAAGAGCTGGTGCAACAACCATAAGGGGTTATTCTATCCTGCGTGCTTCCCGTAAAGGGAGCAACAATCTGTGGTGCACCTGGTCGTTGGAGTCTGTCTATGAGTCGGGCTCAAAGCACCAAGGTAAGAACGACCTTTCTTCACCAGCCGCTGTACTGATTATATCATCAAAAAAGGACATTTTCATCCTCTGCTGGTGCTGCATTTGCGGCATGGGAGTCTATGAGGAATTGAAACTATTTTATCACTATTATTATTATGTTTCAAGTGTTTTGTTTTTAGCCTACCTATGAGGAATTGAAACTCTATAATATAAAATGGCTGGATTTCTCCTGCATATGTTTTTAGCCTACCTATGAGGAATTGAAACTTTAGTTCATCAACTACCCTAGCGAGGTTTTTAGAGTTTTTAGCCTACCTATGAGGAATTGAAACACTATTTCAACTCCTTTCTATGTTTTAATATAGACTTGTGCAAAATTCAAAAGCCTTCATTTAAGCCATTCCACAGACATGCTTTTTCCTATCACTCTTGAATTTTTTATCTTTTATGTAGGATTTCCCCTCCCATTTGTCGAATTATTATATATACCGCATGAAAATATTTTTTAAGGAGGAGGAAATACTACATGTACCAGCTTCAATTACTTTTAAATATACCTGAACTCTTTACTTCTCTATCTAAAATTGATTTCTATTCTTCTATGTTTAAAAATCTAGACTTGTTTTCAATACCTGAATTCCCTTCCTCTAATCATGGATGTAAGAGTTATTCTCATCATGAAATGTTTAGAGCTTTATTGTTATAAAAGCTTTAAGATTCGGTACAATTTCTGACCTTTTAGATTATCTCCGCAATAATCTTATCATTGCTCATCTTTGTGGCTTTAACATCCTTAAACCTCTTCCTTCTTATTGGACTTTCCGCCATTTTATTAATGACTTCTCTCATGATTATTTGACCTCTATCTTTCAAAATCAAATCAATATCCTCAAAAATATGGGCATTATCTCCGGTGAGTTTATTTCCATGGACTCTACCCCTATTAAAGCTAACACTAAGTTAAATAACCCTAAGTCTTTTTCTAAAAATAAATTCTCTAAAGATAATCAGCCTAAGTCTTTTTAGGATTGTAAATTAGGCGTTTATTCTGTTTCTAATGATTCTTTTAATAAACGATATAAGTTTTATTGGGGCTATAAAAATCATATTATTTATTGTTGATGCTATCTCTTTATACCTATCGCTGAAACTACTACTCCCGCTGATGTCCCCGATTTTGAAGTTGCTTTGTCTTTACTTGAAAAGACTAATAAGTGGTTTAACCTTAAGTATGTTAATTTTATTGCCAATAAGGGGTATGATGTTAAGAGAGTTTATAATTTTGTTAGAGATACTCTTCATGGTCATTGTTTTATTCCTCCTCTTAACAAGCGTAATTCTAAAAATCCCCCACTGACTGATGATGGTTATATGGTTTGTGAAGCAGGTATTAAAATGCTCAAAGACGGCAAGCAATATTTTGATGGTTTTATTAAGCAAAAATTTGTTTGCAAGTTCTGTAATTCTAAGGATGATTCTGCCTGCCCTATAAAGCATCCTAAATATTTTAATGGCAAAAAGCATAGAGGCTGTACTAAGTATGCTATTATATCTTCTGATTATAGGTCTTCTATTAATAGAGACTCCCTATATTTTAAGGCTGTCTATAGACTAAGAATAGAATCAGAAAGATATAATTCTCGATTTAAAGCTCTGGATTTTGAAAAAGCTTATGTTAGAAATATTAATTCTGTCAGCAACCTTAATACTTTTGGCCATATTACTTTGCTTACTGTTGCTATTGTAGCTATTAAACTGGGTAAATTTGATGAGTTTAAGTCCCTTGTTGGTCTGATGCAATCGGCTTAACTTTTGCTGAATTTGGTTCATGCCACTTTCTAACATTTGACTTCTACAGGATATTTATGCCCTTTTTTAGCTCCTCTTTTTGTCTTTTCTTTTCCTTTACCACCTTCTTTATGTTCGATTGTCAGTCCTAATTACTATATATTGTATGTCATACATATTTTGGCTTTTATTCGCGATTATTTTTATTAATTTTGCACATCCCTATAGTTCCAAATTAAAAACTTTGCGATAGATAGCTATTATTTCAGTTGAAGACATGATTTAGAATATCTCAGATTATTTTTAATAATTACCTTTAATATGTTAATGTGATCAATAATTATTTTGTTATTGACATGTGAATATACACATGTATATACTCTATTATAGAGATTTAGATAAATTTTATATGGTATAAAAACACAATAAAGATTGTTTTATCAGAGCAAAAATGATTTAATTTGAGTGTTTGTTATTAAATTTTTAATGTGGATTACAACCATATTATACGAGCCTAGGGAGTAACAAATCAATTTAGAGCAAATAAGGTTGGGGAAGCTGTAAGGGCAAAACCATGAATACGAGTAAGAAGCTCCCCAAAAGCCCTCAAAGGCAGGAGGAAGGAATGTAATTAAGGGCATGACCCTGAGAGACATGATAGGGTAGCCGAGGGCTAAGTAAAAAACTCAGGATATTTAATAGAAGGCAACTTTAAAAGTAGAGTTGCCTAAGGGAGGCGTTGTGTTGTTTTAAAAAGGCTTCATTTTTGAAAAGGTAAAAAGAGCTCAAATTTAGTGAAAAAATGACATTTTTCAAGCTTAATTGAGCTAATTACAAAATATTGAGATAGGAGGCGATTTAACTGGATATCACAAAAGAAATTCAAAAACTGAAGGAAGAAAAAAATGCTATAATTGTCGCACATAATTATCAAAATAAAGACATCCAAGAGATTGCAGATTTTGTAGGAGATTCATTTTATCTTAGTAAGATATGTGCACAGAGGCAAGAGAAGATGATTATATTTTGTGGAGTTTATTTTATGGCGGAAACTGCAAAGATATTATCACCACATAAAAAGATTCTGTTACCCGAGATTAATGCAGGATGTTCCCTAGCTAATATGATCACTGCTGATAATGTTGACAGATTAAAAGAAAAATATCCTGATTATTCAATAGTATGTTATATTAATTCTCCTGCTTCTGTTAAAGCAAAATCGGATATTATATGCACTTCCTCAAATGCCATTAAGATAGTTAGAAATATTCCGAATAACAAGATAATTTTTTTGCCAGACAGGAATTTGGGGTTATTTGTAAAGAAAAATGTTCCTGAGAAGGATATAGTTTTGTGGGATGGCTTTTGCTTTACACATTCTAAAATTAAAAAGGATGATGCTTTAAAGGCAAAGTCTGATCATCCAGATGCCCTACTTTTGGTTCATCCTGAATGTAGAGAAGAGGTTATTGAGCTTGCTGACTTTGTCGGCAGTACTAAACAAATAATTGATTTTGTGATATCATCTCCCGCAAAAGAATTTATCATAGGTACAGAAATAGGCATTTTGCACAGTTTGAAAAATTTGAATCCTGAAAAGAGATTCTATATCCTTTCTCAGAGAATGATTTGTCCTGAAATGAAAAAGACAACATTAACTTCTGTGAGAGAGGCTTTATTACATGAAAAATACGAAATAAATGTGGATGAGAATGTTTTAGAAGGTGCTCAAAGAGCGTTAATGAAGATGCTTAAAATTGGTTAAACTTATGGAGATGATTAACTTGATATATAAAAGGTATGTTCAAAATTTTGATACAAAAAAAGATGATGCAGTTATTTTTGATGTTGTGATTATAGGAACTGGTATAGCGGGGATGTATACTGCCCTCAATATTGATAAAAGGCTAAAAGTTGCCATGATTACTAAAAAAACAATGCAGATTAGTAATACTGCTATGGCTCAGGGAGGTATTGCAGCACCTATTGGTAATGATGATAGTCCGGAAATTCATTATATGGATACTATAAAAGCGGGTTCAGGATTATGTAATTCTAAAATGGCCAAAATACTGGTAAGTGAAGCCTTAATTAATATAGATATGTTAATTAAGATGGGAGTTCCTTTTGATTTAGATGATAAAAACAAAATTGCTTTAGGTCAGGAAGGAGGTCATATTAAAAAAAGAATACTTCATGCTGGTGGTGATGCAACGGGAAGAATTATCTTAGAACAGTTGGGTGCGAAATTGAAATTAGCTGAGAATATTACAATTTTTGAAAATACATTTTTGGTAGATATAATAACAATTGGTCATACTGCCGTAGGCGTTTTACTCAAACAGAAAGAGAAAAAATTTATTTTGTTTTCAAAATATATAGTACTGGCATCTGGTGGATATGGGTATATATATAAATACACTACAAATCCTGAAATAACTACCGGTGATGGCTGTGCTGCAGCTATAAGATGTGGTGCAAAAGTTGTTGATATGGAGTTTGTGCAGTTCCATCCAACTGTTTTATTTCATCCAATGAACAACAGCTTTTTAATTTCAGAGGCAGTAAGAGGAGAAGGTGGGATACTATATAATTCTAAAGGTGAAAGATTTATGCCAAACTATCATCCTTTAGCTGAACTAGCTCCACGAGATATTGTTGCAAGATCTATTTTTTTTGAAATGCAAAAAGCGAATTCTAAAAATGTTTTTTTAGATGTTACTCATCTTGATAAGGAGTTTATAAAAAGAAGGTTTCCCAATATATACAGTAATTGTATCAAAATAGGATTAGATATAACTAGAGAAAGAATACCAGTGGCTCCTGCTCAGCATTATAGTATGGGTGGTGTATTATCAGATGAAAATGGAAAGACTTCAGTTGAGAACCTGTTTGTATGCGGTGAAGCTGCAGGAACAATGGTCCACGGGGCAAATAGACTGGCATCTAACTCGCTTTTAGAGGGTTTGGTCTTTGGCCGAAGAATTGCACAGTTTATTAATAATCATCAAGTAGGAAGCTTAAAGATTATTTCTATTGGTTATAAAGAAGAATGTGAAAATCATAACTTGAATATAATTTCCGAAATTGAGCTATTTAGAGAAAAGATGAGTTCTCAAGCCGGAATAATTAGAATAAATGGTGATTTAAGAAATCTTCTTGATTTTATAATAAATAGGATAGACTATTTAAAAAATAAAAAACTTCAAAATTTAAAAGAAATAGAATTTTATAATATGCTTACTGTGGGGTATACAATTGTTCAAGCAGCTTTGATGAGAGAAGAAAGTAGAGGTTCTCATTATAGATATGATTTTCCACAACAGGATGACATTAATTGGAAAAAGCACCTCATATTTTCTTTAAATGGTTGGGAGGTAATTGATGAAAATGCTTAATTTTATTGCCATTGATAGATTGATAAAAGAGGCACTTTTAGAGGACATGCCATATGGAGATATAACAACCGATTTATTGATACCTGATACGAATATTTCAGATGCCATCTTAAAGGTTAAAGAAGATGGAATTTTATGTGGAATAGACGTAGGAATGAGAGTATTTTTTCTACTGGATGATAATATAAGATTTGAAAAGTTAAAAAAAGATGGAGATAGTATAAAAAAGGGGGAGATTATTGCCAGAATTAAAGGAAATTCTAGAGCAATTCTAAAGGGAGAGAGATTGGCTTTAAATCTTATTCAAAGGATGAGTGGAATTGCTACAGTAACAAGTAAATATGCAGAGAGAATAAAAAATTATAAAGCAGTTGTGACAGAAACAAGAAAGACAATGCCACTTTTACGAATGCTTGATAAATATGCGGTATTTATAGGTGGTGGTAAGAATCATAGATATTCTTTATCTGATGCAATATTGATAAAGGATAATCATCTAAAAGTTGTTGGGAGTATAAAAGAGGCTATTGCAAGCGTAAAAAAGAACATTCCCCATACTATGAAAGTTGAGGTTGAGGTAAGAAACATGGATGAGTTCAAAGAAGCGTTAGAGGCAGGAGCAGATATAATCATGCTTGATCATTTTACTATTGATCAAATGAAAAAGGCTGTCATATTAGCTGAAGGCAGAACTTTGATTGAAGCTTCCGGAGATATTACCTTTGAAAATATTGAGGATATTGCAAAAACAGGTGTGGATATAATTTCTATTGGAGCAATTACTCATTCGGCTAAAAGTCTTGATATAAACCTTGATTTTGTGAGTTAGGTTCATAATCGTTTTTTCTTTAATTTACAGTAAAAAAGCCCCCCGAAAGATGACACATAAATATGAGGGAAAAAATAGAGGTAGGTTACATTTACCCTACCTCTATTTTAAAAATAGGGGGAGAGGTAAATTTAGCTTTTTTAGATGTTAATTTTGCCAGTTTACAATTACAGTAGCTGTACCAGAAGTTGGTGTAGTATATACGTGGTTGTATCCACCTTCCCAGGTAACAGTACTACCATTTTTCTTTATAAACTTAAACTCTATAGTAGTACCAGCAGGCACACTTACATCGTAATACCACGTAGGATATTGATACACAACCTGGTTAAACATTGGTCCTATTGCCTTCGATGTATCCCAGTTGCCAAGTTCAGCTACATTGCCTGTAAGATATACATTTTCTCCCCACGCGGTTGTGGCATTATTTACTACAAATCTAACACATACTTGGTTTCCCGTTAAAACATTGATATTTTTATAGCTATTGCTTGTAACTCCTGATGCTGTTTTTAATGTAATGTTATATTTTCCAGGAGTTAAAGCAGGAACTTTTACTTTTACTTCAGTATTTTCCCATGAGACAATAGTTGCAGGAGTTGTCCCAAATAATACTTGACCTGCTGTTGTGCCAAATCCCCTTCCATCTATAGTTATAGTCTGCCCTGCCTTTGTCATTGTCGGTCCTACATGTCCTATCAATGGAGGATTAGTTGTACTGACATACTGCCATACAGCAACTTCGCCAGGAGCAAGGGTAAACGGTGTTACAGAACCATTACTAGATACTGTAATACTATTGCCGTTTAATAATCCACCAAGCACATCAGAATATGTCCCCGCAGGTAGCGCAGTATACAAACCAGTAATGTAATAGCTCGTTGAAAGATTACGATTAATAGCAACAAGAGCAACATTGTTTCCGAATTGTCTTTCATAAATGTAAACATCATTATTTATCCAGCGCTGTTTTTGTGTACCATAGGCAATTGCAGGATTAGATTTACGCAGTGGAGCAAGCTTTTTTATCACATTATATGCCGTAGTATTAGTATTGAATGATGTCATCATAGCTCTATTATAAGGGTCTCCATTACCTGTCATATATTGCTCTGTACCATAATATATAGCAGGTACGCCGCGAGAAGTTAAAGTAAATGCTAACGCTTGCTCAACAGGCCGTGTACTGCCCCCTGTATAAAATCTGTCCATGTCATGATTATCTATAAATGTAACCATATCATTTATGAAATTATAATCTGCTGCAGTAGACTGAATCATCGAATCAAGTCCATACATAGTGTCTGTATTGTCTCTGAATACTTGACGAACTTTTTGAGCAAATCTAAAATCAAGAAGGCTCATACCACTTTCATTTGCAAAATACGTATTATTAGGATCTACTTCATTGGTTCCAAGGTACCACTCGCCAAATGTAAAAACTGGTCTATAACTTAAAATAGAATCCATAAAGTTCTTTTGCCATCCAAATGCCATGTGTTTGACTGCATCCATGCGTATACCATCAATCCCCATGTCTAACCATAGTTTAATTGCCGCTTTTAAATATGAATCAATAGTGCTATTCTGCTGATCTAAATCTGCTAAGTCAAATAAATTACGGTAAATTCCATCTTCATATGATGAAAAATTAGTTCCTCCATAATGATGGAAATATCCATTTGTATCGTTGGTATAACCACCAAGTAATACTCCATTGTCATATAATCTACCATTTTCCCCATAGGTAGGGTCTGTCTCTGATGCAGGAGATGTATGATTTGGTGCAAAGTCTATTATAACTTTTATATTGTGAGCATGAGCTGTTGCTATGAGATTTTGAAAATCTGTAAAGCTTCCAAAAAAGGGATTTGTCTTTTTGAAGTCTCGTGCCCAGTAACCATGATAGGATGTGCTTCCACCAAAAGTGGAATCTGGCAAAACTGCGTAAATGTTTTCTACAGGTTGCGAAATCCATATAGCTGTAATTCCCATACCAGTAAGATAACCATCATTAATTTTGTTAATAATACCCTGCCAATCGCCACCAAAATATTTCTTTAAACTAGTATGGGTAGGGTCATATAAGTCGCCTGTTGGATTATTACTGGGATTCCCATCTAAAAAACGGTCTGTGACTATCTGGTAGATTACATCTGTTGAATAATTGACTACATTGGAAACCGAAGTATCTGGAGCTGCCGGTACGGATGGAATTGAGCTGAAAAGAAGAGCAATGGTTATCAACAGAATCGACAGAAGTTTAAGCGTTTTCTTCATAAGCAAACCTCCTTTTTAAATTTAGTACAAGCGCTTGCACTATAAGGATAGTATAAATTTCTCTTTTTGTTTTTTCAAGTGCTGTTAAGCTATTTTTTTGACTTTTAAACGTAATTTTTCGCTTTGTTTTAAAATAATTTAAAATAATTTGCGGTTTTTTATTAAATTTCAAGATAATTTAAAAATATGATATTAATGTAATATTTTAGGAAATTTTATATAATTAAAGCAAATCTGTTTTTACTTTAGTATGATATTAAAATTTTTGATATTAAGATCCTGACGGAATAAGTGTTTTGTGTGACATATAATTTTTTGTTTTGTTAGCATTTCAAATTGTATATTACAGAAGTTTTCTTTTCCTTTTTATTAATTTCTTTTTGAAGCCTTATATAAACCTAAAATTTTATCTATTTAACTCCCTTTTAGTATTTGCAGTCCTTTTTCTTTTCTGGCTTCTGGGGGGGAATAGGCGGAGGAGACGTAAAAGTTCTAACTGCTCTGTCTTTCTATGCAGGTTTTAGGATATGGGATATTCTTTTATTTTCATCTACGATTTTTCTCCTCTACTCCCTCGTTCTCCTAAAGTTTAAAACAAAACTTCCTTTTATTCCTGCTCTTTTTATTGGAGCATTGGTGGGTTTATTTATGAGTTTTTGAAAAAGCAGATACCGTCACCATCAGGGTAAAAGGTTCAATATACGACAATTTAAAATCACAAATTATTGAACCAAAATTAAGCCCTGTATAGAGTAACTGCTCTATACAGGGCACAGTTTGTTGACAAAGTAAAAAAATATTCAAAAGGAGATATTTTGTATCGTCGCTCCGATGTTCCAAAGCGACAAAACTAAAACTCGACCTTCAGGTTCCGGCAGGGTACCGGGCACAATCGGCATCCATGCCTTAAGGTGCCCGCCTCCGCCATCCTTGGCTTCGGCCCTGCCTCCATCCTCGGTCTTGTTAAGTTTTGTTGCCGCTTTGTCACAAGTCACTCCTTATACAAAATATCTCCTTTACGAAAGTTTGTCTACAGTCTGAAGCCCTGTATAGAGTAAGCCCTGTATAGAAGCCCTGTATAAAGTAGTTACTCTATACAGGGCATATTTTTTTATTTCATTCATACTCCAATTTTCAATTAAATGAATAAGTTATCGTCTCCCAAATAAATACATAAATGCATAAGCAGGAATTTTTGTTATTGGTACCTTTGTAGAAATCTTAACTTTTCCATAATCTTCTGGTCTTTTTGTTACTAATACTGCTGAAGCAATATTTTTTTCCTTTTGACTCATCTCAACGATAGCTTCATTTTCAGAAAGTGTTGCATCTTCTCTGAATTTCACTTCAATTAAGGATTTACTATGTGGGAATTCAACAACTACATCAATTTCTTTTTGATTATCAGAAGATTTTCTAAAATAACCTATTCTAGCATTTGTTTGCAAGTAAAAATTATAGATATGTTTAAAAATTGCTGTCTCAACCGTTATTCCAAGTTCCTTACTGTCTAAGAGTATATTGTCTATCATCAAAACTGCATTTCTCAAAGCAGGATCAGAGACGTAAATTTTTGGTTTTGCTTTTAAAACTTTTTTCCCGCCTAATTCTATGGGTAAACTTTTGTAAATTAAATTCGCATTTTCTAGAAGATGAATATAGTTTTCTACCGTTACCGTTGAAACATCTCCAATTTCTTTACTTATCGTTGAAATATTTATAACACTTGCAGAATTGAAGCATAAGTATAAAAATACCTTTTCTAATACCGCTAAGTTTCTTACATTAAATAAAGAAGGTATATCTCTTTTAATAACTTTGTCAACCACGTCTTCTCTTAATATTCTTTGCACTAAAAACTGATCTTCTGAGAATACAAATTCGGGGAATCCCCCTATTGTTAAATACTTATTAAAATACTTTTGCAAGGGCATAAGTAAAAACATAAGCTCACTTAATTGAGACTCATTTAAATTTGAAATTTCGTTTAAATCTAAATCGGGTAAGTTATTTGGTCTTTCTGGGACTCCAAGTATTTCACAAAATTCATAAAAAGAAAGAGTAGGTACAGAAATAACAGTCCACCGACCAACACCACTTTCTTTTGTACCTTCAATAAGTGCAGGAGAAGCTGAACCTGTGGCAATAATTCTCCAGTTTGGTTTGGTGTCATAATAGACTTTTAACCATCTGTCCCAATCACTTGCATATTGAATTTCATCTAGAAATATATAAGCTTCCTTTTCTTGATTTATGGCTGTTTCATAAAGGTTAATAATTTGGTCGAAGGAACTTAATTTAAATAAAGGATGATCAAAAGATACATATAATATTTTTTTTGGGTGCACTTGATTTTTTAAAAGGGTTTCTATCATTTGATATAAAATTGTGGTTTTACCAACACGGCGTGCGCCTGAAAGTATAACATATCTTCTAATGGCTGGATGCATTAGTAATTCGAATGCTTGATGATAGACTACTCTCTTTACGGGTTTAGACAGATCTTGAGGGAAATATCCTTCCCTCCACCATGGGTTATAAGAGTATAAAATCCTTAATATATTTTCTGAGCTTGTAATAGACATTTTTTCACCTCCCACTTATAATATTATAACACATACTTTATGTTTTTATACAAAAAATATAAAGTATACTTTATATTTTATAGACAATTTTTTAAACCGCATTTTAAATTTAATGATATTAGTTGAAAAGACGTGCTTTTTTTGTTTGCCCCCGCACAAAAGATTATACGCCTGCTCGCCTAACGGTCAAGGGGCAAGCCCTAACGGGTCGGTGAGCATATCCTCCCTCGCTGGCGCTCGGTCCGGTATCCCTCCCCGACCCCTTGACCTTCGGCTCGCAGGCTGTTTTGTTTTAACTGCCGGGGGCAAACAAGAAGCAAACAAAAAAATGAGGAGGTGTGGGTGCATGGCGTAAGAAAAAAGCTAGAGCACTAGGCTGTCGAATACGAGCGAGTAAAAAATTTTAGGGGTGGAAATTTAAAATGACTACAAAGCAAAAAGATTAAATCTATATAAAATTATTGACACGTATGTATTACACGTATTATAATATAGCAGGAGGAAGAAAAATGAAGCCAAAAGAGTTGATAAAAATACTCCAAAAAGAAGGTTGGATGATAAAAAATCAAAGGGGTTCTCATGTACATATGATACATCCTTCAAAGCCAGGCAAAATTCAAATTCCTTATCATAACAAAGATTTAAAGCCGAAAACATTGAATTCAATCCTCAAGCAGGCAGGATTAAAAAAGTAGAAAAGGAGGTTTTGACATGGATAAATATATTTTTCCAGCAGTGTTTGAATCTGATGGAAAAGGCGGCTATACTGTAACCTTTCCAGATTTGCCCGGATGTATAACTGAAGGTGATACACTTGAAGAAGCATTATATATGGCTAAAGAAGCTTTAGAGCTTTTTATATACAATTTAGAAGAAGATAATGAACCAATCCCAGTCCCAACACCCCCAGAAAAAATAAAGGTTCCTGAGGGAGCTTTCGTTACTCTTATTGAAGCCTATATGCCTCCTGTTAGGGATGAAATGGCAAATAAAAGTGTGAAGAAGACTATTACGCTCCCCCGGTGGTTAAATGAAGCAGCAGAAAAGGCTAATATAAATTTTTCACAAGTACTTCAATATGCATTAAAAGAAAAGTTAAATATAAAAGAGAGAAATAGAGCATAAAAATTATAAATTTTCACGCAGAACTAAATTAAAAAAAAGGATAGGTAGTTCACTTCTACCTATTCCCACATCCCACATATTCATAACACTCGAAGTGTTTTTCTGTCTATAATTATATCACATCTTACAGAAATTAAAGCGAGGAAATAAAAAATTAAAAAGACGGAAATAAACTCTTATAGAATAATTGCAATTTGATATAACGGATTAAAGGTAAAACCTTCAAATTGAGGTGTTTTCTATGAGCAGAATAGAACAATTAAATCGAGAACTTACAAGAATTGTAGAAGTGCTGATAAAAGAGTATCAACCTGAAAAAATAATATTATTTGGTTCATTAGCGACAAATCAAATAAATGAATGGAGCGATATTGATTTAATAGTTATAAAGGATACTGACAAGTCTTTTTACGAAAGATTAGAGGAAGTTGTCAAAGTCGCTAAGCCTACTATTGGCACGGATATTATAGTGTATACCCCAAAAGAAATAGAAGAAATGAAAGAAAGTATGTTTTACGTTGAAGAAATATTAAAGAAAGGAAAGGTTATTTATGAAAGAAGCAAAACAATGGCTTGATTTTGCTATGGATGACCTTGACTCAGCAGAAATCATGTTTAAAGCAGGTAAATACAATATGGTTTGTTTCTTTTCCCATCAGGCTGTAGAAAAAGCTTTAAAAGCATTTTTAGTAAGTCAAAAACATAATCCTCCTCGAATTCATAATTTAATAGATCTTGTAAATCTTTGTACACAATATGATAAATCTTTTGAAAGCTTCCTATCTAAAGCCCAAGTATTAAACCAATTTTATATTCCAACGAGATATCCTACTGCCATGCCAGGCACAACAGCTTTAGGGATGCCAGATATTAAAACAGCTGAAAAGGCAATAATGTATGCTAAAGAAATTTTTTCTTATTGTAAAAACATAATTTAAAATCCGTTCAAAGTTGAGAGCGATTCGCCGCTACCATCCATGCGCAAACTGTATCGTCTACCGAAAGCCTGAAATGGGCTTCAATTCTATCACGGTAGACGATTATTTTTTTGATATATGTTGGTAAAATTTATTTAATTTTCTGAGGGTCACCCGCTTCCAACATCTGTATCGTGTTTTTTAAAAAAGTTAACATTTCTAATCTGTTTTACTAGCAAGTAAATTACTACACCTATTAAAATTAAGAACAATATATTGGTAAGTCCACCACCGAACCAAGTTCCGTAACCACAAGGATAATATCCTCCAAACCAACGACCTAAACCACCCATCATATATCCTCCAAACATTATTTTCTCCTCCTCTCTAAATATTTAAATTTTACAAAATATTTTTAATTTGTTATACTCTTCTTCTGTAATTTCACCTTTAGCCAAGCGTATATCGAGTATTCTTTTTGCTTCGTTTGTTTGGTAATTTTTGCTTTCATGTAAATTATTAATCATTCTTTGCAGGTCACCTGTTTTGTACAAATAAAAGCCAATTGCCAAGATTAATATAAGACCCATACTTTTCAACTCCTTTCTATTTATCAAAAAACTGTTAACTTGGCTTCATTTTTATTTTAAGGCTTACTTTTGAAGAAAATATGAAGAGAAAATAAATACAGTTTAATTAAAATAATTTCCAAAAGTAGGCGATTAGATTTTTGCAAACTGTGATGTATAATATATTAAAAGAAGTTTATCAAGCTATCTTCATAAGTTATTCATAATTTTGCTGCAAAATAATAAAGGGTGGATGGAAGATGAATAAGAAAATACTTGTGGTTGATGACGAAATAAAAATACTGGAAGTTGTAAAGTCATACCTTGAGCGTGAGGGATTTAGCGTTATTACTGAAACTAATGGCAATAACGTTTTAGATACATTCAAAAAAGAAAAACCAGACCTTGTTATATTGGACCTCATGTTGCCAGGTATTTCAGGAGAGGAACTGTGTAAAAGGTTACGTCAGTTTTCCAATGTTCCGATATTGATGCTTACAGCAAAAGTTCAAGAAAGTGATAAAATTAATGGATTTTCTATAGGTGCTGATGACTATATTACAAAACCATTCAGCCCACGCGAATTGGTTATGAGAGTAAAAGCAATATTAAGAAGAACAACTGATGATGTGCCTCTTGCTGAAGTAATGTCTTTTAATAATGATGACCTTGTGGTTGATTTAAGAGCACATACAGTGAGGAAAAAGGGTGTGGTTGTAAATCTTACTCCAAATGAATTTAAAATTTTAAAGATTCTAATTCGCAATCCAAATAGGGTCTTTACAAGAGAAGAATTAATTGAAAAAGTTATGGGATTTGACTATGAAGGCTATGACAGGACGATTGATGCACATATTAAAAATTTAAGACAAAAAATTGAAGACGATACGAAAAATCCAGTGTATATTAAAACGGTGTATGGCGTTGGATATAAATTTGGTGATGGAAATGTTTAGAAATAATTTAAGAACAAGGACGGCTATTGTATTTATTTCAATAGCTCTTATATCGATTGTTATTGTAAGTATTACAACAAACATCTTAATAATAAATAGCTTTGGAAATTATGTTACAAAGTCAACAGATAAAGAATTTAGCAATATAGCTAACACTCTTGCTGCAGTGTATAAATCTGAGGGAGGTTGGAAAAGTACAACAGGGCGTGAAATTGCTCATGCAGCTATGATGAAAGGATATGGATTAAGGCTTAGAGATAAAGATGGCAAAATTATATGGGATTTTTCTTCAATGTCATATATGATGAATATGATGGGAAAATGGAATAAGAAAAATATTTCTGAAAAAACTCTTCCCATCATTGTAGATGAAAAAACAGTGGGATATGTAGATATAATTTATTATGGGCCGATAATGATGAGTGACTTGGATTTTAAGTTTTTATGTGATATTAGCAGATATAATATTATAGCAACATTGATAGCTCTTTTTATAGCATTGACTATAAGTATTTATGTGTCAAATTATATTACAAAACCGTTAATTAATATTACGGAAGTTGCTAAAAAGCTTGAAAAAGGTGATTTTACTGCAAAGGTTTATGATATACCTAAAGAAGATGAGCTATTTAAGCTCACAGCTGCAATAAACCACCTTGGAGAATCTTTAAAAAATCAAGAAATACTAAGAAAACAAATGACCTCTGACATTGCACATGAGCTTAGAACACCATTGACAACATTGCAGAGTCATATTGAAGCAATGCTTGATGGGATTTGGGAGCCGACGCATGAAAGATTGAAGAGTTTAAATGAAGAGGTCTTAAGGCTTATAAATATTGTAAAAGACCTTGAAACATTGAATAAATTTGAATCTGATATGTTAAAGCTTAATAAAATCAAATTTGATGCAAGCGAATTAGTAAAGAGCATTTTGACAAATTTTGAAGCATCTTTTGCTGAAAAAGAACAAGAAGTTGTAAAGAACATCGAAGATAACATTATGTTGTTTGGTGATAAGGACAGGATAGCACAGGTCTTCGTTAACCTAATATCAAATTCAAATAAATATACTCCTGTAGGTGGCAAAATAAAAATAGACTTTTATAAAGATGGTGATTATGCAGTATTTGTAATAGAAGATAATGGAATGGGCATATCAAAAGATGATATTCCTTTTATTTTTGAAAGGTTTTACAGAGGAGAAAAATCAAGAAATCGTGAAACAGGTGGAAGTGGAATAGGGCTTTCGATTGCAAAAGCTATAGTACTAGCCCATGGAGGCGAAATAAGCGTTGAAAGCGAGATAAATAAAGGGAGTAAGTTTACTGTTAAAATTCCCCTATAAAAACTGGTTCATAAGTTTTTCATAATGGCGGTGTATAATTATTTTTGAAAGGAAGAAGGGATGGTGAAAACATTATGATGAGAATGATGTATGGCTGGGGCTGGGGATATGGAATAGGTGGATTTATTTGGAGCATTGTCTGGATGGCAATAGAGATAGGTTTAATAGTTGCTGCAATATATCTTATTATATCATTATTTCGAGGCACAAAAAATAGAAACAAAGAGAGGGATGCGATAGAAATTTTAAAAGAAAGATATGCAAGAGGGGAAATAAGCGAAGAAGAATATCTTGAACGAAAAAAACGACTTGAAGAAAAATGATTATATCATTGCATGCAGGCATCTTTAAATTGATTTGTATTATATATTAATAGGGAAAGGGTCTTCTATATGAATCTGCAAATAGTGAGAGACCACTTTGGATTGGTAACAATTGCGATAATTGTAATATCAGTAATACCTGCATTGTAAGCTTTGTAAATGCGGAGACTTTTCTGTTATGTCTAAAGTCTGAAACGTTGAATACTTATCAATGGTTTTCTTTAGTTATTTTTATCTTGGTTTAAATGTTGTGCATTCTGTTTCTGCACTAGTTTTTGCAGGCATTACTTTTGAACTTACTTCAATTGATGGAGCGTGGCATTTCATTAAAAACTATTCACCGAAAATGTCATTGTTATCGTAATAATTAACCCAAAAATAGAATTTATTACCATAAGACAGCTTTAACAATAGGAAAGTAGTTTACATTAGTAGTATACAAATACAATTATTCCCTGTAAAATAACAAAAAAAGACAATACCACTTTATGGCTTACAATGCAGCTTCCCTCACTGTTAGTGTTCTTGCATTTGTTTTTTTGAATGATGATTAATTTTTGTAATTCCCTCTTTGCCATATTATTTCTCCCCTTTTCATACTGACATTATCGCAGAATACTTTTAATATGGCAATATCACAGAATAATAACATTCATCAGATTTCTGATATTGACATGAGGGAAAAATAATTATATACTAATATATGAACAATTATTCATATGTTCAAGTATTGAGGTGCTTTTTATGAAGGAGAAAGGAAATAAAGCAGAGGCTTGTGAAGTTACTATAATACATGAAGATATTGTAAACAAAGTAAAAGAAATTATGCCCGAAGAAACAAAATTATATGACCTTGCAGAATTATTCAAAGTATTTGGGGATACTACAAGGATAAAAATACTCTGTGCGTTATTTGAATCAGAGATGTGTGTTTGTGACATTGCGGCACTTCTTGGCATGAGCCAGTCTGCTGTTTCCCACCAACTTCGAGTATTAAAGCAAAATAAATTAGTGAAATTTAAAAAAGAAGGAAAAGTAGTGTATTATTCTTTAGCGGATGACCATGTAAAGAAAATATTTGAGCAGGGATTTAATCATATTAATGAGTGAATGAATAGAGGGTGAGTAATGTGCAAAATAATAACAAGTCATTTATTTTAAAAGGGCTTGATTGCGCAAGCTGTGCTGCCAAAATAGAAGAGGGTGTGAAAAGGATAGAGGGTGTGACTTATGCTAATTGTGATTTTGTCAACAGCAAGCTTTCCGTTGAAATAGATGATTCATATGAGCTGGAAAAAACGATAAAAGAATTGAAAAAACTCGTAAAAAATATAGAACCAAATGTTGAAATTATTGAATATGAAAATGAAAAGATTAAAGATGATAATGAGCTATTGAGAAGGGGCATTCGATATGGAATTTCTGCTATTTTGTTTGCTGTTGCATTGATATTTAATTTATCTGTTTATGTTAAATTTACCTTATTTTTTATAAGTTATATAATCGTAGGTGGAGAAGTCATCTTAACAGCTGCTAAAAAGATTTTAAAAGGGCAGGTTTTCGATGAACATTTTCTTATGAGCATAGCGACAATCGGTGCTTTTGCGATTGGAGAGTATCCTGAAGGTGTAGCTGTAATGCTTTTTTATCAGATTGGTGACCTTCTGCAGGATGCTGCTGTTGACCGTTCGAAAAGGTCTATTAAAGAGTTAATGGACATTCGTCCCGATTACGCTAACTTAAAAATTGGATATGAAATAAAGAGGGTTTCACCACAAGAAGTAAGACCGGGAGACGTCATCATAGTAAAGCCTGGTGAAAAAATACCACTTGATGGGAAGGTAATCGAAGGGGAATCGATGGTGGATACTTCTGCATTAACAGGAGAATCTGTTTTAAAAGAGGTTTATAAAGGCGCGGACGTTTTAAGTGGCTTTATAAATAAAAATGGACTTCTCACAATAGAAGTAACCAGAGAGTTTGCAGAATCAACTGTTTCAAAAATACTAGGACTTATTGAAGAGGCTAGCAGTAAGAAAGCTCCTACAGAAAAATTTATGACAAAGTTTGCCAAATATTACACTCCTATTGTTGTTTTTTTGGCATTGATTATTGCAGTAATTCCTCCTTTAATTATACCAGCAGCAACCTTCAAGGAATTTATATATAGAGCACTTATTTTTCTTGTAATATCGTGCCCCTGTGCACTGGTGTTATCGATTCCTTTAACCTTTTTTGCTGGTATAGGTGCTGCCTCAAAAAATGGCATCCTTGTAAAAGGAAGTAACTATTTGGAAGCGTTAAGCAATGTAGAAACTGTTGTATTTGATAAAACAGGTACCCTTACAAAAGGGGTATTTAAG
>Ga0247720_100340_pt1 | contig 18708 bp, 14 predicted proteins | sample MSEWel2015_12_15_FD_189078 | JGI IMG/M metagenome (GOLD analysis project Ga0247720, IMG submission 189078) | Subsurface sediment microbial communities from gas well in West Virginia, United States - MSEEL Well Study Marcellus 3H_2015_12_15 | ecosystem: Environmental > Terrestrial > Deep...
CCCGGCAGGCGGTCATCATTTTCTCGCCGCCGGAAGCATGGACGTTCACCATCCAGACACCGAGATCGGCTGCAGCGGCAACAGCTGCCGATGTGGTATTCGGAATGTCGTGGAATTTCAGATCCAGAAACACGTCGAAGCCACGCTTCTGCAACCCCTCGACCAATTGCGGGCCGGAGCGGGTAAACAGTTCTTTGCCCACTTTCAGGCGGCATTTGGCCGGATCCAGCTTCTCTACCAGCTCAAGGGCCGGATTCTGGGAGGGGAAGTCGAGAGCGACGATGATCTTGGGATCGTTGGCGGTTTGCACGTTCAGTTGTCCTGCGGAAATTCGTTAGAGGTTTATTCGGCTTCAACACCCTGTATCGGGCGAACGGTCTCCCACTGCTTGCAGCTTGGGCACAGCCAGTGCAGCTGGCGTCCGGAAAAGCCGCAGTTTACACAGCGGTAGACTGGCCGGTTGGCAAGAATAAGATGGCCGATGCGGCTTACCAGCCTGCCTTCGTCCGTGGTCATGCCTTTTTCGAAACCCGCCATCTCCACCAGCCGCAACAGGCCACGAACACTGGGGCGCGTTTCCAGTTCCTGTCGTAGCAGATCGATGGCCGCGGGACGACCAGAGGCACGCTCAACCGACTCCACCAGTGCCAGCAGCAGGCTGGTGCTGGGATAGCTTTCATAGAGCTTACGCAGCTTTTTCGCCAACCGGCCAATGTCGCCATGTTCGTGCTCCAGCTTCATCAGCCGATCAACTGCCTCGGGGCCAAACTCGGGATTCTGATCGAAGACTTTCAGGCACTGGTTGCCAGCTTCACGATAACTGCCTTGCCGAACCAACAGCTTCATCAGAATCAGGTTGGCCCGAACACAGGAGCGATCGTAATCGAGGGCTTCCCTGGCCAGCTTCTGTGCGGCCCAGCGATCGTCCTGCTTCAGGGATTCCTCAGACAGCTCGCAGGTCAGATAGGCCAGAACCTTGAACATGGCCGGATCGGCGTCGCCCCGTGTCAGAGTCCTTGCGACTTCGGCAGCTTTGGCCCATTCCTTTTCTTGCTGGTACAGATCAATCAGTTGCTGGGACGAGTGCCGCCCGTAATCCTTGTCGCCCATCAGTTGGTGCAACAGCGCCTCTGCACGGTCGAGCAGGCCGGCATTGAGGTAATCCTTTGCCAGCTCCAGGGTTACCTGGGGCGAAAATCGCGGCGGAAGTTCGGGCCTTGCCAGCAGGTTCTGGTGGATCAGTATGGCCCGGTCTGTTTCGCCCTTGTTGCGGAAATGACTGCCAATGGAGAGGTGCAGGCTGACCGTGTCCTTGTTTACCGCAAGGGACTGGACGAAATTCTCAACAGCCTGGTCGGAATAGTTGGTAAATAAAAACTGGAGGCGGTCCTTGACCGATTCCTCATCGGAAATCGTGGTTTTTGATCGGCTGTCGTTGCTTCCCAGCCGACCTACCAGCCAGCCAATGGCGACTGCAATGGTCAGCAGCAGCCACTGAAGTACTATGTCCATTAAAGAGTCCGGTCGTTCTGGGCCCTGGATTTCTCCAATGCCTGCTCGGCACGATCAAGTCGCTTCTTAAGGGTTCGCCGTGACACCGAGGTTCGGACCGTCGCCAGCATGGTCATCAGCACACCAACCAGCGCACCGATAACAAAAGCCATGATTATCCAGACGGCAACGCCATGCGGCTGGGTTTCAAACAGCAGGAAGTTAAGTGATACTGCCATTTGGTTATTGAGCGAAAACACCAGTGCCAGCAGAACCAGGACCAAAACCAACAGAATAATAAGGATTTTCTGCAATCCCGCCATAGCAATAGCGCTCCCAAAGGCCGATTTAGCCCGAATTATACGCGTTCCCTGAGCGGCTGTTAAAAGCCTTTCTTGAGACTGTCGTTAACCTGCTCTCTCAATTCCTTTCCCGGTTTGAAATGCGGCACATACTTGGCGGGTAACTGGACAGCCTCGCCGGTTTTCGGATTGCGGCCGGTTCGCGCCGCCCGGTGGTGAAGGGAGAAACTGCCAAACCCCCGGATCTCAATTCTCTGTCCATCGGCGAGCGACTGGGACATGTGCTCAATAATGGTTTTTACAGCCAGTTCGACATCTTTAACGGAGAGCTGTGTCTGCTTGGAAGCAATCAGCTCAACCAGTTCGGACTTCGTCATGAGGCGTTTCCCTCTTTCGTTATTATTCGGCCGTTGGTTACTGGATTCCCATGACTACCTAGTTTAGCCAAACCAGAAAAAAACACAAAAAAAACGGGCTCTTAGAGCCCGTTTTTTTCACACCAAGTGGAAGTTTATTCCTTGTTGGCGTTTTGCTGCTGCATCTGCTCCTTGATGAGATCACCGATGGTGGTCGCACCAGAAGAGGTTTCCGCAGTCTTGGTCCGCACATTTTCCAGCGCCTGCTTGTCGTCCTCAACATCCTTGGACTTGACAGACAGGTTAATGATGCGGTTCTTGCGATCGATGCTGATGATCTTCGCTTCGACTTCTTCGCCTTCCTTCAGCGCGTTGCGTGCGTCTTCAACACGATCACGGCTGATCTCAGAGGCTTTCAGCACTGCTTCAACTTCGTCATTCAGAGCAATGGTAGCTGCCTTGGCGTCAACTGCAGACACGGTGCCCTTAACAATGGAGCCCTTGTCGTTCAGCTGCACGAACTCGGCGAACGGATCGCTTTCGAGCTGCTTGATACCCAGGGAGATACGCTCACGCTCAGGATCAACAGACAGGATAACGGTTTCAACTTCGTCACCCTTCTTGTATTCACGAACCGCTTCTTCGCCGGTCTCGTTCCAGCTGATGTCAGACAGGTGAACCAGACCATCGATGCCGCCATCCAGACCGATAAAGATACCGAAGTCAGTGATTGACTTGATCTTGCCGGAAATGCGATCGCCCTTGTTGAAGTTACTGGAGAACTCTTCCCAGGGGTTGGCAACACACTGCTTGATGCCCAGGGAGATACGACGACGCTCTTCGTCGATATCCAGAATCATCACACCCACTTCGTCGCCTACCTGGACAACCTTGGATGGGTGAATGTTCTTGTTGGTCCAGTCCATTTCGGAAACGTGAACCAGACCTTCAACACCTTCTTCCAGCTCGGCAAAGCAGCCGTAGTCAGTCAGGTTGGTTACACGTGCAGTAACCTTGGAACCTTCCGGATAACGGGCCTTGATATCCACCCAGGGATCTTCGCCCAGCTGCTTCAGACCCAGGGACACACGGTTGCGCTCACGGTCGAACTTCAGGACCTTGACGTTGATCTCATCGCCAACGTTCACGATTTCACTCGGATGCTTGATACGCTTCCAGGCCATATCGGTGATGTGCAGGAGACCGTCAACACCGCCCAGATCCACGAACGCGCCGTAGTCGGTGAGGTTCTTGACGATACCCTTGATTTCCATACCTTCGGTCAGGGTTTCCAGCAGAGCTTCGCGCTCAGCGCTGTTTTCAGCTTCCAGAACGGCGCGGCGGGAAACAACCACGTTGTTACGCTTCTGGTCCAGCTTGATAACCTTGAATTCAAGTTCCTTGTTCTCCAGGTGCGCAGTGTCGCGAACCGGACGAACGTCTACCAGCGAGCCAGGGAGGAAGGCACGGATACCGGCCAGATCGACGGTGAAACCACCCTTGACCTTACCATTGATAACGCCCTTAACCACTTCCTCAGCTTCGAAGGACTTCTCGAGCACCTTCCAGGCTTCTGCACGCTTGGCCTTTTCACGGGACAGACGGGTTTCACCGAAACCGTCTTCCACAGCGTCGAGAGCTACATCGACAACATCGCCGATAGCAATTTCCAACTCGCCTTTTTCGTTCAGGAACTGGGAGGCGGGGATAACGCCTTCGGACTTCAGTCCGGCGTTAACGGTGACCCAGTCGTTATCGACGTCAACTACGGTTCCCTGGACGATGGAACCCGGCTGCATGTCAATTTCTTTCAGGCTTTCTTCAAAAAGATCCGCAAAGCTCTCGCTCATTATGAGTCCTATATGATCAACGCAAGTGTACTCCGTGCCGCCAGCAACACGGTCTGTTAATAAGTTCCGGATAAAGCCTGCGGCTGGCAGATAACGCTACATCCGGCATTTCAACGACAAAAAGGTGTGGTCAGGCCTGACCTGCTGCGGCCATACACCTGTCCAACACCTCTTCTATACCCAACCCCGTAGAATCAATGACTTGCGCATCATCCGCGGGCTTGAGGGGGGCTGCGGAACGGTTCATATCCCGTTCATCACGAACCCGTATCTCCTCTAAAAGGGCGTCAATATTAACATCGACACCCGCGTCCTTCAACTGGCTGTAACGCCTTCTGGCCCTCTCCTCGGCGCTTGCCGTCAGGAAAATCTTGACCGGCGCATCCGGGAACACGACCGTTCCCATATCCCGGCCATCGGCTACCAGGCCCGGCGCCTGCCGGAAGTCCCGCTGGCGCTGCAACAGGGCGTCCCGAACCGGCTGCATCACCGCCACCTTCGAGGCGTTGTCACCAGCCGATTCTGTACGTATATCTGCGGTCACATCCTGCCCCGCCAGAATCACTCGCACCGGCTCACCCTCGGGCGTCGGTTCAAATGCCACATCCAGTCCTGCGGCAACTTTCACCAGACCTTCCTCATCATCCAGCGAAACCCCCTGACGAACTGCGGCCAACGCCGTCAGCCGGTACAACGCACCGCTATCGAGCAAGTGCCATCCCAGTTTCCGGGCCAGCATCTGGGTAATCGTGCCTTTGCCGGAACCTCCGGGGCCATCCACGGTAATCACCGGCGCACTGCTATCCGCCATTATTCGGCTCCCCCGGCTGAGATATTGATGCCGGTACCCTGCGCAAGTTCCACAAATCCCGGGAAAGACGTGGCCACGTTGGCGCAATCGGTCACGGTGATCTCCCCCTTGGCGCAAAGCGAGGCTACCGCGAAAGCCATGGCAATCCTGTGATCGCCATGACTGTTGACGGTTCCGCCGCCAATCGTCTGGCCACCTTCAATAATGATGCCATCCGGCGTTACGGTGGTTTCCACGCCCAGAGCGGCAAGACCGTCCGCCATCACCTGGATCCGGTCGCTTTCCTTGACCCGAAGCTCCTCTGCGCCCCGCAGAACCGTACGGCCGGTGGCGCAGGTTGCGGCAATGAACAGAACCGGAAATTCGTCGATAGCCAGCGGCACCTGATCCTCGGGAATATCAATACCCTGAAGTTCCGCGGAACGGACCCGCAGGTCGGCCACCGGCTCCCCCCCGATTTCACGCTCGTCCAGGATCTCGATACTGGCGCCCATCCGGTTCAGGATGTTGATCACGCCAACCCGGGTCGGGTTCATACCCACGTGGCGCAGGATCAGATCGGATCCGGGGGCAATGCTCGCTGCTACCAGGAAAAATGCTGACGAGGAAATATCGGCAGGTACATCAATGTTGGTTGCGGTCAATTTTCCGCCGCCGCTGACACTGGCTGTCGCGCCGTCGCGATGCACATGGTAGCCAAAACCGGCCAACATCCGCTCAGTGTGATCACGCGTTGGCGCGGGCTCGGTCACTGATGTACTGCCCTCGGCGTAGAGGCCCGCGAGCAACAGGCAGGACTTCACCTGGGCACTGGCCACCGGCATTTCATAATGAATACCGGCCAGTTTCTGGCCACCCCGGATTTTAAGGGGCGGGCGACCACCTTCAGCGGTATCAATGACAGCTCCCATGGCCCGCAGTGGGTCAGCAATCCGTCCCATCGGGCGACCGGAAAGACTCGCATCCCCGGTCAGCTCGGAATCGAAAGGCTGGGCCGCCAGCAAGCCGGCAAACAATCGCATGGCCGTTCCGGAATTGCCGAGATACAGAGGCCCTCTGGGGGCCTGAAGCCCATGCATACCAACGCCATGGATGCGGACAAAACCGTCCTCCGGACCTTCGATCGTAACGCCCATATCCCGAAATGCCTGCAGCGTCGCCAGGCTGTCCTCACCTTCGAGGAACCCCTTAACTTCGGTGACACCTTCGGCCAGAGCTCCCAGCATGATCGACCGATGGGACATGGATTTGTCTCCGGGCACCCGGATATCACCGGTAACCGCGCCACCGGGCTGAAGACGGAACGTCACCTGCTTTTCACTGTTTTTTGTCACGTAAGCCTGTCCTGAGAGCATCTTGGAAAAATGTTCACGCGCCGCCTTGGCGCGACTGAAAACCCGCAAGAGGGTTGCACTGTCCTGGCTGGCAATAGCGGTGCGCAACTGTTCCAGATCGTGTGTGAAATGGTCAATCACCCGCAAAACCGCCTCGCGGTTCGAAAGAAAGATATCGTGCCACATCACCGGATCACTGGCCGCAATCCGGGTAAAGTCCCTGAAGCCGCCGGCAGCGTATCGGAAGATATCCATGTTCTCGTCCTCACCGGCCAGGGTGTCGACCAGGGAAAACGCGATCAGATGAGGCAAATGGCTGGTGGCGGCCAGCACTTCGTCGTGATACGCCACCGACATGGTCAGTACGGTGGCGCCACAGCCCTCCCACAGCGCCTTGAGTCGGGCCAGGTGCGGCTCACTGACTGTCTCCGGGGGAGTGAGAATGACCTTGTGGCTGGCAAACAGCTCCGGATTGGCGGCACGAATACCGCTTTTCTCCGAGCCGGCGATGGGATGGCCGGGAATCATTAATGGTGAAAGGCCGCCAAATACCGCCTCAAGATCTTTCACAAAGCTGGATTTTGTGCTGCCAACATCCGTCAGAATCGCATCGGGCTCCAGGCAGGTGCGAACCTCCTCCAGCACTGCCCGGGTTGCCCGCACCGGCACCGCAAGCACGACCAGATCCGCGCCCTTGACCGCCTCGGCCACAGAAGAAGCTGCCTCGTCGATAACGCCAAGCTCCTTGCCGAGTTGCAACTCCTCATTGCGCTTGTCCGTTCCAACCACCTTACCGGCCAGACCATGGCCCCGGATTGCGCTGGCCAGGGAGCCGCCAATCAGCCCCAGACCAATCACGGCTACCCGTTTGAAGAGAGGCTCGGAATGCGTCATATCAATCGCTCAACCCGGAAGATGTCAGTGCCTGAGCGAGAGCATCAATAAACCGTTCGTTTTCTGCCGGCAGCCCGACCGAGACGCGAAGATGATGGGGCATACCATAGCCGGCAACCGGCCGGACAATCACACCATGGGCCAGAAGAGCCTGGTAAACGCCAAAGGCGTTCTCCCCCACTTCCACCGCAATAAAGTTGCCGGCCGAGGGGATGTAACTGAGCCCCATAAGGTCAAATCCCCGTTCAAGCTGGCGCAGACCGGCGCTGTTCACCTCACGGGCGCGCTGAAGGTAGTCTTCGTCCGCCAGCACAGCGGTGGCCGCAGAAAGCGCAACGGTGCCGACATTGAAGGGCTGGCGCACGCGGTTAAGAACATCGGCAATGGCTGCCGAGCTGATGCTGTAGCCCACCCGCAATGCGGCAAGCCCCCAGGCTTTGGAGAAGGTGCGGCACACGATCAGGTTCGGGAACCGGGACAGCAGTTCAACGCCATCGGGGTATTCGTTACCGGTAAGGTATTCGCAGTAGGCTTCATCAAGGACCACCAGCACATTGGCCGGAATCTTTTCAAGAAAAGCCTCAATGGCGCCGGCTTTATGCACCGTACCCGTGGGATTGTTCGGGTTGGCGACAAACACCAGCCGGGTGCGGTCGGTGACCGCCGCGGCCATGGCATCCAGATCATGCCCCCACTCCCGGGCCGGTACCGATACGCCCTTTGCGCCAATAGCCTGGGTGACCAGAGGGTAAACGGCAAAGGCATATTGGGAGAAAATCACTTCCGAATCCGGATCGGCGAAACAGCGGGCAATGACTTCCAGGACATCGTTGGAGCCGTTACCCAGGGTGATCTGATCCATGCCGACACCCAGACGGCCCGACAGCGCCTGCTTCAGGTTAAAGCCGTTGCCATCCGGGTACAGACATAGTTCAGAGAGCGCCTGGCGAGCAGCGGTCAGCGCCTTTTCGCTCGGCCCGAGGGGATTTTCATTGCTGGCAAGCTTGATGATTTCGGTCGGGTCCAGCCCAAGCTCACGGGCCAGTTCCTCAATGGGTTTGCCGGGCTGGTAGGGTGAAAGGGCCTGAACCCCCGGCACCGCCAGACTCTGGTAATCAATCGCCATGAATCATCCTCGACTTTCTGTGTTCAAAGAACGCCAATCGGGTAGGAACCCAGCCGCTTGAGTTCAACCGCCTCGTCATCCACTTCCGAGAGAACTGTACGCACCTGCTCGTCCTCCATGTGGCCCTCAAAATCAATGTAGAACACATAGGCCCAGGTACCACTGGGCGATGGCCGCGTTTCAATGCGCGTCAAACTGAGACCATGGCGATGGAATGGCTCGAGCAGCTGATACAACGCACCCGGCTTGTTGCGCATGGACACCAGAATGGAGGACTTGTCGTGCCCACTGGCCGGAACTTCTTCCCGCCCGATGATCAGGAACCGGGTGGTATTGTCCGGGCGGTCTTCAATGCTGTTGGCCAGCATTTCCAGCCCATACAGCTCTGCCGCCATATCGCCGGCAATCGCGGCCGTTCCCGGCTCGGCCGCGGCACGCCGGGCCGCTTCGGCATTACTCGACACCGTGACCCGTTCTACACCGTAGCGGTGGGTATCCAGCCACTGCCGGCACTGGGCAAAAGACTGCTGATGCGAGTAGATACGGGTAATTTCCTGGTCACCATGCTTCGGAGACACCAGCAGGTGGTGGTGAATCCGCAACTGAACCTCACCGCATATTTTGAGCGGCGAGGACATAAACATATCGAGGGTATGGTTGATCATTCCCTCAGTAGAGTTTTCCACCGGCACCACCCCGTAATGGGCAGCGCCGGATTCCACCTCCCGGAATACAGCATCAATGGCCGGCAGTGGCACACTGACAACCGAGTGGCCAAAATGCTTGAGCGCTGCCGCCTGGGTAAAGGTGCCAATTGGCCCCAGGAAGGCAATATGCATGGGCTTTTCCAACGCCAGGCAGGCGGACATGATTTCCCGGAACAAACGGGCCATTTCCTCACCGGACAGCGGCCCCGGGTTCTGCTCCTTGATACGGCGCAACACCTGGGCTTCACGCTCGGGGCGATAGAAAAATACATCCTGACCCGGATTGGCCGCCGTTTTTACGTGGGCCACTTCCTGGGCACAGGTTGCCCGGGCACTGATCAGCTCCATGATCTTCTGGTCAATCTGGTCAATTTCGTCCCTCAGCTCTGCCAGCCGGACCTGCTCATCACTCATGATCAGCCACGCTCCTTCGCAAATTCAGTCATGTACTCAATCAGCGCATCAACACCGGCCTCAGGCATGGCGTTGTAGATACTCGCACGCATACCGCCCACTGAACGATGCCCGGCCAGGTTAAGCAGGCCACGGGCATTGGCACCCTTGAGAAAGTCGCCATTCAGGGCGTCGTCCGCCAGGGTAAACGGCACGTTCATCCAGGACCGGAAACGTGGATCAATGGGATTGGCGTAGAAATCGTTGGTGTCGATGAAGTTGTAGAGCTTGCGGGCTTTGCGCAGGTTGATCTCACCCATCGCCTTTACACCGCCCTGTTCTTTCAGCCACTTGAACACCAGACCCGCCAAATACCAGGAGTAGGTGGCTGGCGTGTTGTACATGGACCCGTTATCCGCAATCACCTGATAATTCATCATGGTAGGCGTCTCCTTGCGGGCCATGCCCAGGAGATCCTTCCGGATAATGATGACCACCAGCCCCGAGGGACCAATATTTTTCTGGGCGCCGGCGTAGATCAGACCAAACTTTGAAACATCCACCGGACGCGAGAGCATTGTGGAGGACATGTCTGCCACCAACGGAACCGACGGACTATCCGGGATAAAATCGAACTCCAGGCCACCAATGGTCTCGTTCGGTGTGTAATGCAGGTACGCCGCATCGGCACTGGTCTGCCAGGAGGTCTGATCCGGAATCGTGGTAAAACCGCTGTCCTCGGAACTGGCCGCCACATTTACCTTTCCGTAACGGCTGGCTTCAGCAATGGCTTTCCTGGACCAGATACCGGTATTGACATAGTCAGCCAAGCCTTTGTCGCCCAACAGGTTCAGAGGGATAGTGGAAAACTGACTGGACGCCCCGCCCTGCATGAACAGAACGGCGTAATCATCTGACACGCCGGCCAGTTCACGCAGATCGCTTTCTGCAGTTTGGGCAATCTGGACAAACTCATCGCTGCGATGGCTCATTTCCATCACCGACATGCCGGTGCCGCGCCAGTCGAGCATTTCATCCCGCGCCTGACGAAGCACGCTTTCCGGCAAGGTTGCCGGACCTGCACAAAAATTGTACGCCCTGGTCATGTTGCTTTGATCTCTCAAATCTTGCTGAATCTGCCTGTGGCAAGTGCCGGCTTATTCGTCGCCGGCACCCTCGCCTTCTTCACCCTGTTCCGGGCTGGTGTCTGTCACCGCGCTGTCGGACTCTTCACCCTCGAGCTCTTCATCGTCGGTTTCGGCAATCCGCTCAACCCCCACCAGGCGCTCATCCTCCTGGCTGAGTTTGATCAGGCGCACACCCTGGGTATTACGGCTGAGGACGGACACCTCATCTGTCCGGGTACGTACCAGCGTGCCCTTGTCAGAAATCAGCATCATTTCATCGCCGTCAAACAGCTGCAGAGCCGTTACCAGGTTGCCATTTCGGTCCGAGCACTGCATGGCAATAACACCCTGACTGCCCCGGCCATAGGTAGGGAACTCATCGATGGCGGTACGTTTGCCGTAGCCGTTCTCCGAAGCCGTGAGAATCACCCCGCCTTCCTGCGGAATGATCAGTGACACCACATGGTGGCCTTGGGGCATCTTGATGCCGCGAACACCACGGGCAGTCCGGCTCATCGGACGAACCGCTTCTTCGTTGAAGCGCACGGCCTTGCCCGCCGTGGAGAACAGCATCACTTCAGCATCGCCCCTGGTAATGGCTGCGCCGATCAGGGTATCCCCTTCATCCAGCGACAACGCAATCAGGCCACTGCTGCGCGGACGTGAGAAGTTCGGCAGCGGAGTCTTCTTGACCACACCGGCGGACGTGGCCATCAGCACAAACTGGTCTTCCGGGTAATCCCGCACCGGCAGGAAGGTGGTGATACGCTCCCCTTCTTCCAGCGGCAGGATGTTGACCATCGGACGACCGCGGGATGCACGGCTGGCCCGCGGAATCTCGAACACCCGCAGCCAGTAGACCTTGCCACGGTTGGAGAAACACAGAATGGTGTCGTGGGAATTGGCCACCAACAACTTCTCGACGAAGTCTTCATCTTTCATCGAAGTTGCCGCCTTGCCCCGGCCACCACGGCGCTGGGCCTGGTAGTCTTCCACGGCCTGGGTCTTGGCATAACCACTGTGGGAAATGGTGACCACGAGATCTTCTTCATCAATCAGGTCGGCAATGGTCAGATCACGCTGAGAGCTGGTGATCTCGGTACGGCGCTCGTCACCGAACTCGGACACAACCGCTTCCAGCTCTTCGCGGATGACCTGCATCAGGCGGTCCGGATCGGCCAGAATTTCCAACAGGCCGGCGATTTTTTCCAGAATGTCCTTGTATTCGTTTTGCAGCTTCTCGGTCTCAAGACCGGTCAGGCGGTGCAGACGCATATCCAGGATCGCCTGGGTCTGCTCCGGAGACAGGTAATACAGGCCGTCACGCAGGCCATAGATTTCCGGCAGATCATCCGGGCGGCAGGCATCTTCACCAGCCCGCTCCAGCATGGCCAGCACATCGCCTGGCGCCCAGCCTTTGGCCATCAGCTTTTCTTTGGCTTCCACCGAACTGGGAGACGCCTTGATCAGCTCGATCATCTCATCGATGTTAGCCAGAGCAACCGTGAGGCCTTCCAGAATGTGGCCCCGCTCGCGGGCCTTGCGCAGCTCGTAGATGGTCCGGCGGGTAACCACCTCACGGCGGTGACGGACAAAGGCATCCAGCATCTGCTTGAGGTTCAGCGTCTTGGGCTCGCCATTGATCAGCGCGACCATGTTGATGCCGAACACCGTCTGCAACTGGGTGTGGGCGAACAGATTATTGACCACCACATCCGGGTTTTCACCCCGACGCAGCTCGATCACCACACGGATACCTTCCTTGTTGGACTCGTCCCGCAGTTCGGTAATACCTTCGAGGCGCTTCTCCTTTACCAGCTCGGCGATCTTCTCGATCAGGCGGGCCTTGTTCAGCTGATAGGGCAGCTCGGTAATGATGACGGCATCGCGGTTGGCTTTCTTATCGTGCTCGATCTCGTGGCGGGCACGGACATAAATACGCCCCCGGCCGGTGCGGTAGGCTTCGACGATACCGGCTCGGCCGTTGATGATGCCTTCGGTCGGAAAATCCGGACCCGGAATGAATTCCATCAGCTCATCGACGGTAAGATCCGGGTTATCAATCAACGCCAGACACCCGTTAACCACTTCCGTCAGATTGTGAGGCGGAATGTTGGTGGCCATGCCCACGGCGATGCCGGAGGAGCCGTTAACCAACAGGTTGGGTACCCGGGTGGGCAGAACTTCAGGAATTCGCTCAGTGCCGTCGTAGTTATCAACGAAATCGACGGTCTCCTTGTCCAGATCCGCCAGCAGGGAGTGGGCGATCTTCTCCATGCGAATCTCGGTGTAACGCATGGCTGCCGCGTTATCACCGTCAATGGAACCGAAGTTGCCCTGGCCGTCGACCAGCGGATACCGCAGGGAGAACGGCTGGGCCATACGCACAATGGTGTCGTATACCGCAGAGTCACCGTGGGGGTGATATTTACCGATAACGTCACCCACCACACGGGCAGACTTCTTGTAGGCCTTGTTCCAGTCATTGTTCAGTTCGGACATGGCGAACAGAACCCGGCGGTGAACCGGCTTGAGGCCGTCTCTCACATCCGGAAGCGCCCGGCCGACAATAACGCTCATGGCGTAATCGAGGTAGGACTGTTTTAGTTCGTCTTCAATATTGACCGGCAGGATCTCTTTGGCTAACTCACCCATCGAGAAAGGTTCCTTTGCGTTATCTGGAAGTCGTGTAGGGGCCCTGTCCGGGCCCCATAGTTATTCTTCAACAAGCCGCCAAGTATACCACAGTCGCCCCCTTTCCGGGGCAACGGTGAGGCAGCCTTAATCAAACACCACTGTCTTGTTCTCGTAGGTAATCACCCGGTCTTCGATGTGCGAACGCAGACCCCGGGCCAGCACGTTCTTTTCCACATCCTTACCGAGACGGACCATATCCTCGATGGAATCACTGTGGGTGATGCGGATAACGTCCTGCTCGATGATCGGGCCCTCGTCGAGATCCTGAGTCACATAGTGGCAGGTGGCACCGATCAGTTTCACACCGCGACTGTAGGCCTGGTGATAGGGGCGCGCACCTGCGAAAGATGGCAGGAAGCTGTGATGGATGTTGATGACCTTGCCCGAGTATTTCTGGCAAAGCTCGCCCGGAAGGATCTGCATGTACCGGGCCAGCACCACGACATCCGCCTCGTACTTATGAAAAAGGTCGTCGATATGGGCAAAGGCTTCCGCCTTGTTCTCCCTGCTCACCGGCACGTGGTGATAGGGAATTTCGTGCCACTCCACCATTCTGCGAAGGTCGTCGTGATTGGAAATCACTGCCACAATCTCGGCATTGATTTCCTTGCTGTGCCAACGGTAAAGCAGGTCTGCAACGCAGTGCGATTCCTTGCTGCACATCAGGATCACCTTCTTCGGCTGGGCCGAATCAGCGATGTGCCAGTGCATGTTGAATTCACGGGCGATCGGCTCGAACGCAGCGCGGAACTGGTCCAGGCCGAACGGAATCGAGCTGGCCTTGATTTCGTGGCGCATGAAAAACCAGCCGGTGTGGGTATCCGAGTGGTGACTTGCCTCGGTAATCCAGCCATTGTACGTGGACAGAAAATTACTCACCTTGGCGACAATTCCCACCCGGTCGGGGCAGGAGATCACAAGACGATAGGTATGCTCCATGAAAGCCTTTCCTTAACAGAAATCCGGGAAAGCAGGTGCGTCGGGGAATCACCACCGGCATTAACGGCAGGTTAACGGTACGCACCGATGAAAATGACCGGCTATCATAGCCTATCTGAACGCCAGAAACGAGGAATGGAGATATGGACAGAGGCCTCTACCACCACTCAACGAAAAACCTTGCCAGGGGGCGCTCAGGCCGCCTTTCGATTGCAGCAATCCTGGCCTTTCTTGTCGTTGCCGCGCCGGCATCCGGTCAGGCCATCCTCGAGGGTGAACGGTTTCATCCGGTCACGGCAACCCAGGGCATGGTTGCCACCAGCCATACCCTTGCCACCGAGGTTGCCCTTGAGGTCCTGAAAGATGGCGGCAATGCCGTGGATGCCGCGGTCACGGCCGGCTTCGCCCTCGCAGTCACCCAGCCCCGCTCCGGCAACATTGGCGGCGGCGGCTTCATGTTGATATCCAGAGGCGACGGCTCTGAACCGGAGGCCATTGATTATCGCGAGAAGGCGCCCGCTGCGGCCACGGAGACCATGTTTCAGGATGAGTCCGGAAACGTGGTCAAAAATCGGAGCCGCTTCACCCATCTGGCTGCAGGCGTTCCCGGAACGGTAGCGGGCCTCGCCCTGGCACTGGAACGTCATGGAACCATCACCCTTAAACAGGCGCTGGCACCGGCCATCAAACTCGCCAGAGAAGGATTCATCGTACCCCAACGATTCACCGAGGGGCTGGAACAGGCCCGGGACAGGCTCGAGCGCTGGCCCGCCACCCGTGACACCTTCTATAAGGAAGATGGCAGCGCCTGGCAGCCCGGAGACCGCTTTCGCCAGCCGGAACTGGCGGCGACGCTCCAGCGAATTGCCGACAACGGCGTCAAAGGATTTTATGAAGGCAAGACCGCCGATCTGATCGCCAGTGAAATGGACCGAAATGGCGGCCTGATCACGCGCCAGGACCTTAAAAACTATCGCCCGGTGGTTCGCACGCCGGTGCACGGCACCTACCGCGGTTACGACATCTATTCCATGTCACCGCCCTCCTCCGGGGGCACCCACATTGTCCAGATCCTGAACATCCTGGAAGGTTTCCCCATGGCCGACTTCGGCCACAACTCGGCCGATGCGATCCACCATATGGCCGAAGCCATGAAACTGGCCTACGCCGACCGTTCGAAATACCTGGGCGACACGGATTATGTGGATGTGCCGCTGGAAGGCCTGACCAGCAAAGGTTACGCGGAAGAACTCCGCAAAGGCATTGATCCGGACAAGGCACGGCCGGCCAGCGACATCAATCCTGGCCAGCCAGCGGCCTGGGAAAGCCCGGAGACCACCCATTTCTCCGTGGTGGATAAATGGGGCAATGCGGTGTCTAACACCTACACCATCAATTTCAGTTACGGGTCCGGCATTACCGTGGCGGGCGCCGGGTTCCTGCTCAACAATGAAATGGACGACTTCAGCGCCAAGCCCGGCGTACCCAACGCATACGGCCTTATAGGCGGAGAAGCCAACAAGGTTGAGCCCGGCAAACGCATGCTGAGCTCCATGTCGCCCACCATCGTAAAGAAAGATGGCAAGAACGTTCTGGTCACCGGCAGTCCGGGCGGCTCCCGAATCATTACCACCACCTTGCAAGTGATCCTCAATGTGATTGACCATGAAATGAACATCCAGACTGCCGTAAGCGCACCCCGTATGCACCATCAGTGGCTGCCGGATGAAATCCGGATCGAACAGGGCATCAGCCCCGATACCATCAGGCTGCTGGAAGCGCGGGGGCACAAGGTGGTTGGCGGATCAGCCATGGGCGCCATCCAAAGCATTATGGTTGGAGAGGATGGTGTGCTGCGTGGAGGCGCGGACCCGAGAAGAAGTACCTCGTCGGCCATGGGCTACTGATGTTGGCAATTGACCAGAGTCACTGACCCGAAAGGAGGCATCATGTATCTTTCCGTACAACTGAGCTGCTATCCCCTGAAAGAGGAATATAAACAGCCGATAAAAGACCTCATCGCACGCCTTGAACAAACCGGGCTGGAAGTTTACCCGGGGCGTATGAGCACGGAAATTTTCGGCGACTATGATGAGGTAATGAGCACACTTTCGGATACCATGAAATGGTCATTCGAGACCTACGGCAAATCCGTCTTCGTGGCAAAGATCATGGAGGGCGATCGGAGACCGAAATGACAGCACCGAACGGGCCAGACAACCAGCAACAGAAGCCGGACCAGAACCAGCAGCCGGCCATTCCGAACCAGTATGCGTTCCTATGGCTCAGCGCCGCGATTTTCCTGATGGTTCTTTGGCTGCAGGACGGCGGGCAGCCCCGACTTCAGGACCTGGCCTATTCGGAATTCAAAACCGCGGTCATGAACGGGCAGGTGGCAGAAGTCACGCTGAAGGAAGAGGCCATTACCGGCCTGTTTACTGACAGTGGAGCCGCATCGTTCAGTTCCGACAACCCCGCCCGTGCCAGCAGCCCCGGATTCCAGACCATACGCCCCCCGATGGAAGATCCGGCATTGCTGGACCTGCTTGAAGAGCAGGGAGTAACCATCCGGGCCGCGCCCTCAGGCCTGCCTTGGTGGCAGGAAATGATCCGGGGCTTCCTGCCATGGATTCTGTTGCTGGCGTTGATGTTCTGGTTCTGGGGCGCCGCCCAGAAGCGGATGACCCAGGGCGGCGGGCCGTTTGATTTCAGTCGCTCCAAGGCAAGACGGGCCCGCAAGGAAACATCCACGGCCACCCTGGATGACGTAGCCGGCATTGAATCCGCCAAGCGCGAAATTGCCGAGATCATCGATTTTCTGAAGTCGCCCGAAAGATACCGGGCCCTGGGTGCCGTTATGCCCAAAGGCGTGCTGCTGGTCGGCCCGCCGGGCACCGGCAAGACCCTGCTGGCCCGGGCCATTGCCGGCGAGGCCGAAGTACCCTTCTACAGCATCAGCGCCTCGGAATTTATCGAGATGTTCGTCGGCGTCGGGGCCTCCCGCGTTCGGGATATGTTCAAGGAGGCCCGGAAGGACGCACCCGCGTTAATTTTCATCGACGAACTGGACGCGATCGGCCGGTCACGGGGCGCGGGCCTGGGTGGCGGCCACGATGAACGGGAACAGACCCTGAACCAGATCCTGACCGAGATGGACGGCTTTGAAGCCCATGAGAATGTTCTGGTGCTGGCCGCCACCAACCGGCCGGATGTGCTGGACAGCGCCCTGCTTCGCCCGGGACGATTTGACCGCAAGATCACCCTCGACCGCCCCCATAAGGATGCCCGTACCGCTATCCTGCAGGTACACGTTCGCAAGGTGCCGCTGGCTGGAGACGTCAATCTCGAACAAGTTGCCGCCCGCACCATCGGTTTTTCCGGCGCAGACCTGAAAAACCTCGTGAACGAAGCCGCCCTGACTGCCGCCCGGGGAAATTTGCATGAGGTCAATGCCCACTGCTTTGATCTGGCCCGGGACAGAATCATCCTTGGCGAGGAACGGGACAGCCGGCTCTCACCCAAGGAACGGGAGGCCGTGGCCTATCACGAATGCGGCCATGCGATCATGGCCTACTACATGCCCAACGCCGATCCGCTCACCAAAATCACTATCATTCCCCATGGCATGGCCATGGGTGTGACCGAACAGACACCGAAAGAAGACCACTACACCTATACTGAGAGCTACCTGAAAGACCGGATCAAGGTGATGCTCGGCGGCCGTTGTTCCGAGAAACTCATCTACGGCGAAGTCAGTACCGGCGCCCAGAACGATCTCAAGGAAGCCACCACGCTTGTTCGCCGGATGATCGGGCAATGGGGCATGAGTGAAAAAATCGGACCTCTGGGGCTGAGCATTGGTGAGGAGCACGTTTTCCTGGGCCGGGAAATGGGCCTGCCAAGAGAATTCAGCGAGAAGATGGCGGAACTGATTGATGCGGAAATCCAGGCCCAGTTGCTGGCGCTGGAGAAGACGACGCTTGAATTCCTGACCGAACATCGGAACCAGCTTGAAGCCCTGACCAGGGCGGTACTAAAGCAAGAAACCCTGTCAGCCGAGGAAGTTGAGGACATCCTGCACAAGGAAGACGCGCGCAAGATTGCGTGAGCAGCGTTTCAGAAACGGGTGACAAGGTCATGGCTGAACAAAGCCAGACAAAATCCCACCACAGCGCCGAGCGGCGGACCCCAGTGTCGGTCGAGCCGAGATTGGGGGGCAATATCCTGGAAGATCAGGTACAGAATGCCGCCCGAGGCCACCAGCATTACGGCACCGAGAATCACCGGCCGTTCCGAGAGGAAGAAATACCCCAGCAGACCGGCTATCGGACCCGCGCTTACCAGCGACGCCATAAAAGCGAGGGTTTTCCGGGATGTGTAACCCGGCAGGCTCAGTAGCTCCCGATAGGCATTGAATCCCTCGGGAAGGTTCTGCAACGCAATCAGAACCGCCATCAACGTTGCGGTTTTCGGGCTCACCACCGCAAGGCCACCCAATGCCGTCGCTTCCGGGATAAAATCCAGCATCACCCCCATCAGCTGGGGCGACTCCCGGCGCCTCAGACCCAGCGCCCGTTCCACAACAAAAAACAACAGACCGCCCGCTACAATCGCAGGTATCGCCCAGAGGGAGTCGCCCATGCTCGACTGGCCTTTCGGAATCAGAACCACTGACACCGCC
>Ga0247720_100341_pt1 | contig 18692 bp, 14 predicted proteins | sample MSEWel2015_12_15_FD_189078 | JGI IMG/M metagenome (GOLD analysis project Ga0247720, IMG submission 189078) | Subsurface sediment microbial communities from gas well in West Virginia, United States - MSEEL Well Study Marcellus 3H_2015_12_15 | ecosystem: Environmental > Terrestrial > Deep...
TGTTCCACTTTAGATATTTGTTTAAGATGAGATGTAACTCATTGAAATGTGTCATCATATTCGTCGTCAGAAAACAAGTATTATGCCATTATTTCAATGAGTTATCTTTTTTTGTCGTGTACAAAGAAGTAAGCGATAAGATTTAGATAACTCGACGGGTGTAATGTGTTGATTCATTACTTCATGTCCTAAAACAGCAATTCAAATGTATCTATATTTGATTTTAAGTGAAGGCTTATTCAAGCGTCCAGCGTTTTACTGCGCGATTAAAACTTGAAGTTGAAGCATAACCTAACTGTTTTGCGATTTGATCTTTTGAGGCGAAGGGGCTTAACATCAATTTTTGTGCCTTTGTTTTGCGTACATCATCGTATAAGCTCTGAAAACTTACAGATTTTTCTTGAAGCATTCGTTGTAAAGTTCTTTTGGTAAGGTTTAATTTTTGAGCAACTTGATCAATTCCAAGCAAGCCCTCGATTGGATCATCGATTAGCTGTTTAACGCGATATAAAATATCCTGTGTGGCAACTAATTCATCGAGTTCTTTTTGACAAAGTTGTTTAAACTTTTCTGATGTTAAAGGATCCGAAAGACTCAATGGCATATCTAGAAATTTAGCTGAAGCGATTAATCGAGTACAAGATTCTTCAAAAGTAATGACTTCAAAAGTTGAGTCTAAAATGTCTTTAAACCTTGAAAAATAAGCAGGATATTTACATTGCAAACTCAAACTAGGTTTAAAGCTTGGAATAAAAAAACGAACTAGATGCACAAAACCCGTTAAAAAGAAAATACAGCTAAATTCGTAGGATTGGCGATCTGATATATCTGAGAAATTAAGCAGAGAAGGTTCATACACAATCGTGTAGTAAGCTAAATCATCATGGATTTTAAAGTCTAATTCAACAAATGAGCATTGAATACGGACAAATTGATTGATTGTTTGAATCGCTTCAAAGGCATTCTTTGAAATCGCAGCAGTGAAACCTAATAATCCGTGAGAACTGATTTTTAGATGAGTTCCTGCATAAAAGCCAATACCTTCTTCTTGAGTTAACTCGATTGAACGCGCAATAACTTTTTTAAATGAGGATAAACTTATTTTGTGATTGAAATCATTGAGTTGTTCTACATCTACACCAGTTCCCCAAAATAGCTCTTCTGCAGATATATTCCAATGCGATACAACTTCACTTAATAAATGCACATAAGAACTGCTGATAAAGTGATGATTATAAAGGCGAGGAATGCTCATGATGTTATTCAAAATCCATTTTAAAACTCATCTACTAAGCAGTGACCTTAATAGAGCTTAGTGATTTTGAAAATGTACATTCATCGGATTTTTGTGATTCAGATTAATTTTTGGCGTCAATTGTTATGATTTTGGCGCATTTTGTTTTAGTCTAAAAATCACACAATATGTATAGGGAGTATAATTCTGCTGTTCTTTCGTTTTCGCTAGAATGGATCTAGCAACGAAGTCTATGGACGTATTTGTTGTAATAAAAATGAAAAATGCTAGGAGCAAAAAGTGAAGAAAAAATATTTAAGTGCGATGACGTTAATGGCGGGTATGCTAATAAGCAGTGGATCTGTTGTTCATGCAGGTCTATTTGATTTCTTAGCGCCTAAAGCTTCATGGCAAAACTGTGATGTAAATTCTTGTACGGTTGGTGGCAGTACCAATGTCACGTCTAGTTATGCAAAAACAAAATATCCAATTCTACTGGCACATGGTATGGCTGGTTTTTCTGCCGTAGGTCCGCTGCAATACTGGAATGGGATTACTGAAGATCTAGTTGGAAATGGAGCTAATGTTTTTGTCGCTCAACAGGCATCTTTTAACTCTTCTGAAGTGCGTGGAGAGCAATTGCTTATACAAGCCAAACAAGTATTAGCAATAACTGGTGCACAAAAAATCAACTTGATTGGTCATAGTCATGGTACGCAATCTGTTCGTTATGTGGCTGGTCTTTTACCTAATAAAATTGCATCTGTGACTGCTGTAGGCGGACCGACTAAAGGTTCTGAAGTTGCAGATGTGGTATATGACTTTTCAAAATCACCAGTTGGAACTATAGCAACGCCAATCATTGCAGCTGGTGTAAATGCATTTTTCTCGTTGGTCGGGATTGGTTCTGGGCATTATTACGAACAAGATGCTTTAGCGGGAATGTATTCATTGACCACTCGTGGAGCCGCTGAATTTAACCAGCGTTTTCCTGATGGAGTACCAACAACAGCTTGTGGTACTGGGACAGAGTTAGTAAATGGTGTCCGTTACTATTCATGGAGTGGCACAGGAGTACTTACAAATGTTCTTGACCCATTTGATTATGCACTGGCAGCAACATCATTACTGATACCAAGTGAAAATGATGGTCTTGTTCCTAGATGTTCAAGTCACCTAGGAACGGTTATTCGTGATAACTATGCGTTTAACCATTTAGATGAAGTCAATCAAGTGTTAGGACTAGTCGGTTTTCTACAAAATCCTGTAACACCGTATCGAATTCAGGCAAATCGTCTCAAAAATCAAGGTCTCTAAATTTAAGGGAGGAATGATCATTCATTCCTCCACATTTTTTAATAAAGTTTAGCAAGAGCATGGATGATGATTGGTAAACGTATAAATTCAAAACTATTAATCTTTTCTTTAATTAGCATTTTATTGATCGTTCTAGGTCTGATTTATTGGTTTTTTAAACCCGAAGCAGGATTAGCACAATCTAGAAATAGTGACAGGCAATCACATAACGTCACAGAAAATTATGCATTAGCAATGAGTGACTCAAAGAATACGACACTTCCTACATTAGCCCCCTCCTTAAAAGGAACGGAGATAGACTGTCCTATACAAGTAGATGCTAATGGAAACTTGGTATTAACAGTGGGTATTCGCAGTTGTTTTGACTATTTTTTTTCAAGTTTAGGGGAGAAAACAGAAACTGAACTGATTGCAGATATACGACAATATTTGTCTGCGACGTTACCAGCTTCAGCAGCGAAATATGCAGCATATTTATTAGAGCAATATGTTGGATATATGCATACTTTACAAAATGCAAAACCCAGCGGAAATTTCAAAACGGCAGATGTTGAAGAATTAGAAAAGATCATTAACCAAATGCACAAAATTCAACAGCAATTTTTTAATGCTAAAGAGATAGAAGCTTTGTTTGGTAATGAGCGTAATTTAAATAAATTTAATATCGAGCAATTACGAATTCATGCAAATAAAAACTTATCTACTCAACAAAAGGCAATGGAGCTTGCCAAGTTAATCGACCAACTTCCACCAACTTTAGCTGACGGAGTTAGAGTGTCTATGCAGTTTTCAGAATTGCAACAACTCACTCAAGAAATCAAAGACAAGGGTGGTTCTCCGCAAGAATTACGTAGTATGAGAGAAAGCTTATTGGGCCCAGAAGCTGCAGATCGTTTGGAAAAAGTTGATCAGGAGGAAGCTGTTTGGCAAAGTCAGGTAAATAATTATTTAATAAAACGTGATCAGATTCTAAAAAGCGAAATGACAGACCTAAATAAACAACAAGCAATTAATCAGTTACGTACAAGTTCGTTTCAAAGTAAAGAAGAATTACTTCGTGCTCAATCCTATGAAATTATGCATGATCAAAAAAGATAGGATGAGTTGGGTAAATGAAAAGACTAGGTTTTCGTACAGCAATTACATAAGTTGATAGAGAAGGATCTCCGAATGTGGAATAGAGCAGAAGCAGGAATAGGCAAACCATTGGTTTTGTTACATGGGATTGGTATGTCTCATAAAGCATGGAGTCCGATAATTCAGCAATTAAGTAAATCTAGACGAGTCATTGCATTTGATGTAGCTGGTTTTGGCGATAGTCCAAGTCTTGGTGCATCGGTTCAACCTACAATTCATAATTTAGTTAGTGCCTTAGAGCGTGAGTTGAAAACTATAGGTATACATGAACCTGTAGATATTGTTGGAAATTCAATGGGAGGATGGATGGCACTAGAAGCTGCACGTGTTGGATTGGCAAGTTCCGTTGTCGCAATTTCACCCGCAGGTTTGTGGGATGAATCCCCAGCACATGTAAAGATGGTATTTTTTAGTTTAAGAAATGCGATTAAATTCATGCCTAATATATCGAGACAGATGATGGGATTTGCACTGTTTCGAGAGTTGCTTTTAGCTATCCCGATAGGAACTGGAGGTCGAAACATTTCTAGAAAAGATGCTTTGAACTCGATTGATGACTTTTCCAAAGCCACAGATTTCGATAGAACATTCGCAAATGTAGGACGTTTTATCGGGGGCAAAGATATTCAAGTTCCTTTAACTATTGCCTTTGGTACAAAAGATTGGCTTTTGAGAAAGAAGGATTGTCAAAATAAATCTGAGTTGCCAGACCATGTGAATTGGCTAGAACCCAGGGATTGGGGACATGTCCCAATGTGGAAAGATCCACAAGGCGTAGCGAATTTGATTCTTAAGAATATAAGTGCCTAGCCTAACCAAATCAATTGGTGGCATCTTTTAAAAGTCTCATAAGCTACCTATGCGGTAGTGAACCCCATCCTATTTTATTTGGCATGCTTTCTGTCTTTCTAAGCTACCTATGCGGTAGTGAACGACTGGCTTGGACATGTAATTGACTACCTGATTTTCTAAGCTACCTATGCGGTAGTGAACAATGAGCCATTTTTCGGCGGCCGGCGTAGCGTTTTCTAAGCTACCTATGCGGTAGTGAACAGTTCAAGATTGTCAGAACCGAATACGTTATGTTTCTAAGCTACCTATGCGGTAGTGAACAATAAAATATACCTAAAATTTCAAAATAAAACATAGAGTTATTTCTAAAAAAATAAATAACCAAAGTTTTAATCTCAATTCATAAGTAATTGATTTTATTATGCTGTTAAAGAGTGCCTACAACATTGGGTTAAAACCTAGATATAGTCAAAGCTAAAATGCATGTATGAAAAAAATTATCTTCCATTAGTACATTCATATACTTAAAATCTAAAGTCTTTAGAGCTAGCAAGAGAATCAGTGTGTCAATTCATCCAGAAAACGAATTTGAATTAACTAATGATGAAATGCATCTTTATAGTCGTCAAATCTTACTTGATGTTTGGGATATTGAAGCTCAAGAAAAATTAAAATTAGCAAATGTCCTGATTATTGGAGCTGGTGGAATAGGGTGTACTAGTGCGGAGCTACTCGCACGAGCAGGCGTTGGAAAAATCACGATTGTAGATGCTGATACAATTGAAATGAGTAATTTACAACGTCAAATTGCGTTCACTCCAAATCATATCGGTCGCTACAAAGCCGAAATATTAGCAAAACACTTACAAGTGATTAATCCGCACATACATGTTAGCTATAAAAACATACGATTTGATGAAACGAATGCTGATGATTTAATACAGCATCAAGATGTAGTGTTGGATGGGTGTGATAACTTTACGACACGTTATTTAGCCAATGCGATCTGTAAGAAATATCAAGTCCCTCTAATTAGCGCTTCTGCAATCGGATTTGAAGGACAAATGTTCATGGTGGAGTCAGATTCTGCTTGTTATGAATGTTTATTTCCTAAAGAGGATCACGCAAATGAGGGCATGCGTTGTGCAGAGTCAGGCGTGTTGGCAACAACTCCTGTAATGATAGCGTCATTACAAGCACATCACACATTGCTATTTCTAGGCTTGGGATTAACACCACTGAAGCAAAAACTATTACTTTGGAATGGTTTGAATTTATCGCAACGTATTCTTAAATTTGAAAAAGATGCAAATTGTCCAGTTTGTCGGGCAACTTAAACAGGAAAGTTTCTGAAATTTGCTAAACTAATGCCATCTATGAGGCAATGAAAGATTATGAAAAGAAATATCTTATTTGATGGATTGCGTTCTGTTGCACGGATAGGTGAAACAGTGATTGTTGCTGCACAGGCAGGTGTGAAATATGCAACTGAGAAGCCAAGTAATGCAAAACTAATGCGTGAGACATTTGAGTCGCTAGGTTCTACATATATTAAATTGGGTCAGTTTATTGCAAGTACACCATCACTCTTTCCTCGTGAATATGTCGAGGAATTCCAAGGGTGCTTAGATCAAACACCAACTTTACCGTTTAGCTATATCCAAGAAGTACTCGCTGAAGAGTTTGAAGGTAAAAACTTGAATGAAATTTTTAGTTTCATTGATGAAAAACCATTAGCTTCAGCTTCTATTGCTCAGGTGCATGCTGCAAAACTTGTGACAGGTGAAGATGTTGTACTAAAAGTACAAAAACCAGGTGTCGAAACCATTCTTTATACTGACTTAAACGTCGTACATTGGGCGACTAAGCTGCTAGAGCGTGCTGTTCCAAAAATTAAATTTGCGTCATTATCTGAAATAGTAGATGAAATCAAAACACGCATGGTTCGTGAAGTGGATTTTATCGAAGAAGCACAAAACTTGGATGACTTTGTACAGTATCTCAATGTTTCGGGCAATCAAGCTGCAACAGCGCCAAAAGTTTATCATCAGTTTTCAACGCGCCGTGTTTTAACGATGCAACGTTTATATGGCGTATCTTTGACTGATTTTGATGTGGTAAAAAAATACGCTAAAGATCCAACTCAAGTATTAATTACAGCGATGAATACGTGGTTTGGTAGTCTAATGCTATGTAAGAGTTTCCATGCTGATTTACATGCTGGAAATTTAATGCTGCTTGAAGATGGTCGTGTTGGTTTCATCGATTTTGGGATTGTAGGTCAACTAAAGCCTGAAGTATGGACGGCTTGCATGGCATTTATGGATGCTTTACAGCATACCAATTACGCTGCGATGGCTGAAAATATGCTTAAGATGGGGATGACGCATCATAAGATCGATACTCAAGTCTTAGCTGATGATTTAGAACGTCTATTTAGTGGTGTGCTACTAGCAGACCCTCAAGAAATTTTAAGTTCTAACCCTGCTGATTTGAATGACATCATGATGGATATGATTGGGGTTGGTGAGCGTCATGGCATCAAATTCCCGCGTGACTTCGCTTTGTTATTCAAACAAATGTTATATTTTGATCGTTTCATGCGAGTTTTAGCGCCTTATACTGATATTTATGCTGACCAACGTTTGAAAATGGTTCACAATATTGAACCTGCTTCATTTCTAAAGCATTAATTAAATTATCAGTTTATTGGGTCATTATGGATGCCATTATTATAGAAGGATTAAAAGTTGATACGGTGATAGGGTGTTTCAATTGGGAGCGCCAAATCATTCAACCTTTAATGTTAGATCTAACCATTCATAATGATCTTAATCAGGCTGCACAATCTGATGAGCTAGACGATACATTAAACTATGCACAAATATGTGAACTAGCTGCTCAAGTGATTCAACAAGCAAAACCTAAGTTAATAGAGCATGCAGCACAGTTAGTTCTTGAAAAATTATTTTTAGTATTTCCCTCGATTGAGTCAATTATTATAACAATTCGTAAACCCGCAATTATTGCACAAGCCAATGCAGTAGGAATTCGCCTTGAACGCAACAGAAACGATTTTTGCGCTCGCACTGGCGAGTAATGTTCAACAGCAGCAGAATTTCACTTTTGCATATGCTCAGCTTGCGCAATTAGGAAAAGTGGAATTTTCAGCGATTTATCAAATTCCTTGTAGAGATGCCGTAGGTGCAGACTATTGGAATTCAGCATGCTTATTAAAAAGTGAGCTGACCGTGGATGAAGTCTTGGATATTCTAAAGAATCTTGAAACTCAATCAGGTCGTGTTCGTCCATCTCATTATATTAGCTTGGACATAGACGTTATTGCTTGGGGGAAAGATTTAGAGCATATGCAATTCAATCCTAAAAAATTACCATTAGCAAATGATGTTAAAATTCCATTGCTTGAATTGTGGCAGCATGAAGCATTAAATTATGATGACAAGCTACAATATCCAGTCATCAAAATATAATTTTAAAGATTACGATAATAAAAGGACTCATTTATGAAAGTCATTTTCCTGCTTACAACATTGTCATTTTTGCTTTCTGGCTGCGCAGCAATGAGTGTTGAGCAATGTAAAACTGCAAATTGGTTTAATGTTGGTGAGAAAGACGGTTCGGCAGGTCGTGAATCTAGACTTGATCAATATTATTCTTCGTGTCAAAAAGCAAACATTACTCCGAATCAAAATCTATATGAAAAGGGTTATCAGAAAGGATTGAATTTTTATTGCCGTCCAGAGACAATCTTTGATGAAGCTTTGGAAGGACGTGGTGATTATCGTGTTTGTCCGATTGAAAAACGTGATTCATTACGTACATATTATCAAGTCGCACATGAATACTACCAAGCTAATTCTGAGTTTGAACGTTCACAGACAGATATGAGTTATTATTTAAAAGAATTAGAGCGTAAAGATTTATCAGTAAAAGATCGGGATGATTACAAAAAGCGTTTATATGATTTGCGTTTAAATAGCAGTAGAGTTCAGTATCGTTATCAAGATGCAGTAAGAAATCTCGAACGATTCAAAGCTGAGCGCGGATTACAGTAATTCATTCAAGAAAACTTGGTATATATAAATAGAACCCATTGAATAAATGGGTTTTATTTTTTGATTCAACAATTGTGATACATACATGTTCGATCTATCAGTGTTTGAATAAATCTTATAAGCTTTTAAACGGTAATAATATGAGAAATATACTTCTTGTTTTGTCAATTCTTCCGAGTATCTTCATCGCCAATCAAGCTTTTGCAATTGATGAAAAATATAGACACCAATTAGAACAATCAGGTTGTATTCAGCTGAGTGAATTGCAAGGTTGTGATATAAGAAAATCTAAACAAGAGAATATAAAAGCAGGATTTGTAGAAAATAATACACAGGATGCACTGGAAGGTAAAAGAAGTATTGAATCACAGTGGATTGCTGAAAGAATGGATGGGAAGATACTTGCTCGTATCAAAATTGATGATAAAGAGCGAGTATGGGTGAATGATTATCGAGTTATTGCAATTAAGAAAAAAGGTCAATTAACTTTTAGGCAGGGAAAAATCAATTACACGATTATCACGGATCAGGAAAAAGGATCTGAAAGTTTCTGGTATGACCGTTACTCAAAAGATAAAGGAAAAATTGTTTTGCAATAATTAGTACTATTTTAATGAAGTGTAGGGAGTTACATCATCGCAACTCCCAGTATTACACAAATTTTAAAGGTAATAACTTGTTTTAGTCATCAATTTTGAGATGGCTGTCATCGTGATTTTAACAGGCACAGGAAGTTCTACGCCGCCAGCATTTAATGCTGTTTCGCGATGATGCAATTCATCTTCATTCATTTGTTCTAAAATTTTACGTGAACGTTCATCATGAGCTGGAAGCTGCTGTATATGCTCTTGTAAGTGCTGACTGACTTGACGTTCTGTTTCAGCAACAAACCCTAAGCTATATTTATCACCTGCAATGCCTGCAATTGCACCCATACCATAAGATAAACCATACCAAATCGGATTTAAAATGCTGGTATGACTGTCTAATTCTTTTAAACGATCTTCACACCATGCTAAGTGGTCTTGTTCTTCTAGTGCTGCTAGTTGCATTTCTTGTTTAACATGTGGAAGCTTTGCTGTCAGTGCTTGTCCATGATAAAGCGCTTGAGCGCAGACTTCTCCGCTATGATTAACACGCATTAATCCCGCAACATGACGAGCATCGCTAACACATAACTGTGAAGGGGTTTCTTCTGCAGGATTGTTGCGTTGTGATGTCGTAGCACCAGGAACTAAGCTGCGTAATGCTTGGTCAAATGAATTGATCATCTTATCGAGACCTGTGTAATGACGCATATATTAATCCTCTAGAGTATGGGGAACATTCGCTAACAGAGGTTGTAAGCGCTTCAATAACCAAATTGAGAAAAAAGCACTTAAAACGGCTGTGATGATAAATAAGATTTTAATATCAATTTTTAAAATGCTTAAGATTAAAATTGAAAAAATTGCTGAACTGACCATGAAAACAGCATTTAGAATATTGTTTGCAGCAACGACACGAGCACGATGTGAACGTGGTGAATACGCTTGCATCATGGCATATAGAGGAACGATATAAAATCCACCACTAATTCCAAGTAGCGTTACAGCGATCATGACGTGGTAGTAAACCAAACCTTGAGTAAACATATCTTTTAAATTAAGAAGTTCACCAGTGCGTTCAGGTACAAATGCAAGACTTGCAGCTAAGTAAAGTGCAAATACAGTCAAACCAACCGCGCCATAAGGAACCATCTTGATATTGATGTCACTGCCACCGATCTTACGGCATAGTAATGAGCCGACACCGATTCCAACCGAAAAGAAAGTGAGTAATAAGCTTACGACATTTTCAGATGCATGAAGATTTTGTTGAGTGAGTTGGGGGATTTGAGTGAGGTACGTCGCACCATAAAACCAATACCAAGAGTTTCCAAGTAGAATCATGAATACAACAGGAATTTTTTTTACATAACTCAATGTCTGAAAACTGGTTCTAATAAAATTCCAATCAATTTTTAAATCAGGAGATGCAATCTTTTGCGGAAGAATAAAGCGACTGCTTAAATAGCCTAAGCAGGCAATCGTAACAACTGTGACACTAATCCACAATAAATTACCTTCTGAAGATGCAATAACAGCACCACCTAAGATCATGCCAAGTAAAATTGCGATAGAGGTTCCAGATTGAAACAGTGCGTTTCCTGACATTAACTCATTAGGTTTTAATATTTCAGGCAAAATGGCATATTTGATGGGACCGAAACAGGTGGAATGTGTTCCCATTAAAAATAAAGCAAACAGCAAAAGCCATAAGTTTCCGAGTAAGAAACCTGCTGTACCAATTAACATGATCACGATTTCAAGGATTTTAATAAAACGAATTAGTTGTGAACGTTCGTATTTATCCGCGATTTGTCCTGCTGTAGCAGAGAAGAAGAAATAGGGTAAGATGAATAGCAAGGCAGCTAAATTATTTAAAGTGCTAATCGGTGCGCTTTGTTGTTGGATCCACCCATAAGTTATGACCAAAAGCAGTGCTTGCTTATATACATTATCATTCAGTGCCCCAAAAAATTGAGTGAAAAACATCGGGACAAACCGACGTGATGTCATTAAGTGGTCATCTTGTTTCATCATGTGTTCACTTCATTGTGTTTTATAAAAAAATGTGACTTACTGTAAAAATACTAGAAAATGCATGTATGATACTTTCAATGTTTGATTGGATGAAAATCAAAGATTTGAAGAAATTTTCACCCATCAAAAAAGATAAATTAAAAATAAGTTTAGAGTTTCACATGCCATCTAAAGATAAGTTTAAACAGTCAACACTGGTTCATTCTATGCATTTAATATTTAAAATGCAGGGATTTCCTAAACTTATTTGTAGTAGTTTTATAATTAGTTCTTTTATATCAGTTGCTTGTGCTCAAGAGCAAATTGCTGATATGTCTAAAATTAATTCAATAGAGACACCATCATCTTCTGATCAAACATTACAAACTTTAGTTTCGGCTGATGTGAATGTATCGGCAACAGTAGAGCCATCGCCTGTAACTGTTTCAGAATTAGACAGTCTCGCTGCATTAAAACAACAAGAACAAACAATCAATCAAATTGAAGAATTAAAACCTATACAGTTCGATGAAAATCTAGAGGATTTGCCAGTAGTTTCAGTTGATCAGAACATGGCAAACGAAATCTATCGTGTTGCAGAAGAAGCGAAAAATGAAGCTAAAAACTATCGAGCAAATGCTACACAAACCACAGTCAATGATGTTTCTCAAGCAGAACTGACAGAAATAACAAAAGCACCTGTAAACATCAATCAATTAATGCAGGAAATTCAGGCTGATAGTAAGATTGTTGTAGAAGCAAATGAAACTGGGAGAACATTAGCTGACTTCCAAGCTAGATCTGAACCAGCACCTGAAAAAGTTGGATTTTTTAAGAAAATTATTAATCGATTCAAACCAGAAAATATTTTAAATACGGACAAAGTGCCTCGTATTAGTGCAGATGTATCTGGTGCGCCACCTGAATTGGCAGCAAATATCAAAGCGAAACTTTCGAGTTTTACGCAAGAATCATTTGATGATTTTGCAGTAGCTTTACCTCAATTACGTGCATTATCAAATCAAGCAGCTCAAGCTGTAGGATATTACAATGCAGAGTTTAAGTTTGAAAAAGTCAGTGAAAGTAAAGTTAAAGTCAATGTTACACCAAATGAACCTGTAATTATCAACAAGCAAAATATAGACTTTACTGGAGCAGGTGAAAATTTACCTCAGTTTCAAGTTATTCGCTTAGTTCCGATCCAAGATGAAAAAGATATTTTTAATCATGGAAAATATGAAGAGACAAAAAGCAAAATTGTTAATACTGCTACAGATAATGGCTTCTTCGATGCATACTGGCGACTCCATGATGTGAAGATTAGTCAACCAGAAAAAATTGCAGATATTAATTTAAAATATGAAACAGGCGAGCGATACAAACTGAAGAAAGTTGAATATCGCATGAGTGATCCAAGTAAGCCTTTACCACTTACTCAAAAAGTATTAGACAGTTTGGCACCTTGGAAAGAGGGTGATGATTATGCTTTTTGGCGTGTGAATCTATTAGCAAATAACCTAACGAATACACGCTATTTTAACTATACCTTGGTTGACACAATTAAGCCTGATCCAATTCAACCGCCTTTAGAGCTTCCTCCTGATTTGCAAGCATTAGTCGATCAGCAACGTATTCAAGAATCTCAGTTATTAAATAGTCAACAAAAAGCAGATTTAGCTAGGCAGAAAGTCACATCCTCTCAAGAGGTTACACAAGATGTAGTTGATGAATCCCAGTTCTCTGGTGGTCAATCTGCACAGCCTTATGCATTGGCTAGAGCGTTGCCACTTGCTGATGACCATGATGATGAAGAGGAAGAACGTCAAAAATTAGAAGAACAAACTCGTATTGAGAAAAAAATTCCTGTAGTCGTGACTTTAAATGCAGATCGATTGAATAGCTTAGAGACGGGTATTGGTTACGGAACTGATACGGGTCCCCGTATTCGTAGTCAATACAGACGTGCAATCGTAAATAAATATGGTCATGCATTTGATGCCAATATTGAGCTTTCACAAATTCGTCAATCAATCGATGGTCGTTATAGCATTCCATATAAACATCCACTCAACGATTACTTTAACTTAGTTGGTGGTTATGAGCGTGAAGAACGTGATGATATTGGTCCTGATATAAATCTATTGGTTGAATCAGCAGTTATAGGTGGAGAGCGAATCATTAAGAATCCTCTTGGTGATTGGCAACATACGATGGGTTTTCGTTATCGTCTAGATCGATTAACAAAAAAAGGTGATGTCAATGTTGACGAATTACCTGATGCATTTAAAGTTTCTGGTATCGATTCAGAACAGGAGTCATTGTTATTCGGTTATGAGGCATCGAAAACGAATGCAAACTCTCGGTTAAATCCGACAAAAGGATTTAAGCAAACTTATAAAGTCGAATTGGGATCAGAATCCTTATTATCTGATGCTAACATGGCTATTTTAACTGCTGGATGGCGATTTATTTATTCATTAGGTGAAAATGAAGATCATCAGTTTGTAGGTCGTGGCGATGCTAGTTATATTTTTACCGATGATTTCAATAAAGTTCCTTATAATTTAAGATTCTTTACAGGTGGTGATCAATCATTACGTGGTTTTGACTATAAAAGCTTATCACCTGAAGAAGATGGCTATAAAATTGGTGGTCAAGCCCTAGGTGTTGGCTCATTTGAATATAATTATCAATTTAAAGATGGTTGGCGAGCAGCCGTATTTTCCGATTTTGGTAATGCTTATGATAAACAATTTAGCAACCCTACAGAATATAGTATAGGTGTTGGTATACGTTGGCGCTCACCAATTGGTCCAATTCGACTGGATGTCGCTTCTGGTATATCCAACGACAATAATCCAATTCGTTTACACTTTTTTATTGGTCCACAACTTTAATAATCCTAAACAAAACCTATTCAAAGGTTAAAAAATCAGGTTGATTATGTCGGAAGTAGAACAGCAATTAACGCCTTCAAATGGACCGAAAAAACAGCGTCATACGATAAGAACTATTGTTTTAGTTCTGTTAATGACGCTTGTAGTACTTATCAGTTCATTACTTGTCATGATGTCTACGGATAAAGGCAGCCGTTTTCTACTTGATCGTGTTTTGCAAAGTCAAAAGATGATTCGTTATGAATATGAAAGTGGTAATTTACTTTCAGGAATCATTTTAAAAAATGTTCTTGTCCAACTGAAAGCTGTAGATGTTTCGCTTGATCGTGCTGATGTATCTTTGGGTTGGCGTGCAGTATTCAAAAAAGAAATACATTTAAGCCATGCTGATGTTCAAAATTTCAAAGTTATTAATAAAAAGCCACCATCAGGAAAACCATTTGCATTTGATGCAATCAAGCTTCCTTTTGTTTTAAGAGTTGATGAGGCGAATTTAGATCATTTGGTCATTAAAACAACAACATCTGAAGTGAAGTTTAATGATATTTATTTGAAAGATGCCCTATGGTCAGGTACCAAATTAGAGTTTGAAGACTCACATATGGACATGGGATATTTGGCTGTAAAGAATGCGACAGGTCAGATGGATTTTAGTGGTAAATATCCGATTGATGCGAAAGCTGATCTTATTATTCCATCTCTTAAAAGTTTAGATATCAATGTCATAAAAGTAGTTGCTTCAGGTACATTAGATACGCTAAAAGCAGGTGTAGCAACGCAAACACCAGATTTGCTCACAGGCTGGACTGTTTTACATCCAGTACGTGATGGTGTGCCAATGCAGGGCGAGCTTTTATTCAAAAACTATCATTTGCCTTTATTAAAAGAACAAAAATTATTTGCTAAAGATGGTGTTGCACGTTTTAACGGTAACATCAAAAAACTTATTTTAAGTTTAGATACAGATCTTAAAGGTGAGCAAATTCCTGAAGGAAAATATAATGCTTTGATGGAAACGGACCTTAGAAACCAGTTAAATATTCAGGATTTTAACGGTCAGGTGATGAATGGCAGCGTTTCACTAAAAGGGATTGTAAGTTGGAAAGATCATGTTGCATGGGACATTAAAGGTCGACTTGATCGACTTAATCCTAAAAATAAAATCATCCCTCAGGTAGCTCAGGACTTTTTGCCACCAACGTTGGACGCAAATCTGAGTTCAATTGGTTCTATGGAAAAAGGGTTGGCATTGAATGCACAACTGGCTTTTGATCAATACGAGACTTGGAATGTAAAACTTAATCAAGCAAAAGCGATATCCAATAAACCTCAACCGATGCTACTTGATATTGCTTGGCAAGGAATTGATCGAGCAGTGCCATATATCGGATGGTTAAGTAGTGATAATGGTCAAACCAACATTACACTTAAAGAAGGTCAGCAAGATATCTTTGTTTCGACTACTGTAAAGCCACATGAAAAAACAGTATTGCCAACGGGTAAATATGATGCTCGCTTAGATGTTAAAGGTAGTTTGTTAGATATCGAAAATTTTCGTTATCAGGCAGAAAATGGAAGCTTATCGGGTCTAGCAAAAATTAAACTTCCAACTGAAAAACAGCAACTTTCATGGAGTGCAACGCTTAAAGCAAATAATTTCAATCCGCAAACTGTAGCTACAGCGACACCAGTAAATTTATTAAATGGACAAATTGTTGCTAAAGGTTTTGCTAAACCAAATCAGCAGATTATTCAATTTGATAATATTGATTTAAATGGTCAGTTAGCCCAATCAAATACATCTGAAAAAATTGCACTTAAAGGGAAAAGTACAGCAGCTTTAATTTTCCATGATCAAAAAAATGGTGGTGGATTTAAGAGTTATGCGGTTCAGTATGATGGTTCATTAAATGCTTTAAATCAGGCAAATGGATTATTAAAAATTGATGTTGCTGGCACACCAGATTACGTCAAAATTAATGAGTTAAAGCATGATGGTGTGGCTGGTAAATTATTTGCAACAGGTTCAGTCAATTTAAAAGATAAATTAGGTTGGAATATCGAAACTTCATTAGTTCGTTTCAAGCCCCAATATTTTGTTTCTAGTGTCAAAGGTGAAATTTCAGGACATGTCAAATCACAGGGAGTATGGTCTGATGATCTAAAACGAGTTGATATACGTCAACTCAATGCCGCAGGTTTTATTAACAATAAACCTGTTCGAGGACGAGGTAATTTAACACTTTTGCTTGATTCAAATCAAAAAGGGTTCTTACCACAACAGTTTGAAGCAAATGATTTATTTTTTGCATATGCACAAAACCAATTACAAGCAACAGGTAATGCACAAAGCTTAAAAGTTAAATTAAACGCACCAGCTTTGTATGAAATCTATCCGGGATTGCAAGGTCGAGCGTATGGTAATTTAAATATACAATCTCAACCGAAACTGAAAGCAACAGCAAACATCGCTGTAGATAATTTTGCATTTAACAACCTAGTTAGTATTAAGTCATTACGTGTGCAAGGCGAACTACCAACTTCAGAGACGACACCAACGATTTTGACTGCGAAGGTAAATCAAGTACGCAATGGAAATCGTGAAATTGAAAATGCAGTTGTGAATCTCGCTGGTACTCGCAAAGCGCATTTGTTAAAAGTTGAAAGTAAAAATAAGCAGTCTAATTTTTATGTTCAACTCGCAGGTGGATTTAATCAAAACAACGATTGGTTAGGTCAGTTGCAAAAAGGTAATTTCACTTCGCGTAGAATTAGTCTAGTACAAAATCAAAGTGCGCCGATTATATATACCTCATCTGCTGCTGAACTGTTTTTGGGACAGCATTGTTGGTCAAGCTCTCATAGCCAGTTATGCCTTGATCAGGCTGCACGTATAAGTAAAACTAAAGGAAATGTTTCTTTTCTCACAAAAAATCTTGATTTAAATGATTTTGCCGCATTTATGCCAGAAGGTTTAGCTGTTACAGGACAGTTAAATGGTTATGCACGTGCATCATGGGCAAATGGTACGCGACCAAAATTAGATGCGACATTAGTAACCCGTAAAGGTGAAATTGGTCTTGCTGCTGCTGATCCCCAAGATCCTGCAACAACGGTTACTTATGATGAACTTAGTTTGATCGCAAAAAGCGTTGGTGAAGGATTGTTATTCAGAGTGGATATGAAAACACCTGATATTGGAACAGGTTATGCCAATGTGATTATTAATCCATTCCAAACAAATATGCCAATGCGCGGTGAAATTGCTTTTGATGAAGTTCAGCTCAAAGTATTTAAGCCATTTATTAAAGATGTACGTTCTATGGCTGGCACCTTATCACTTGCTGGAAAAGTGGACGGAACTTTAACACAACCACAATTTACAGGTGAAATGCGATTGAAAAATGGCGCTATTAGTATGATTTCATTACCTGTGAATTTAAATAATATTCAGCTTTATTCTTCGATTCGACAAGATTCAGCAAGCATAGATGGTGCATTTAATAGTGGACAAGGTGTAGGTCGTTTAAAAGGTAGCTTTGACTGGAAAAATGATCCTCATTTAGCATTAACACTTAAAGGCGATAATCTATTAGTTCGCCAAGCACCAATGATTACAGCGATTGTTAAACCCGATTTAAGCTTGGATATTTATCCATTTGCTCAACGTTTAAGTTTAAAAGGTACGATTGATGTTCCTCGTGCTCGTATTTCCATGCCAGAAAGTTCAGCAACGGTGGTGAATGTTTCACCTGATGTACGTGTGGTGCATCAAGGACAAGATCTACTCGCTACTTTAAAAGCTGCGAAACCATGGGATATCCGTGCTGATATGACGGTAAATCTAGGTAATCAAGTTATTTTCCAAGGCTTTGAAAGTAATATCCCATTGGTCGGACGTCTACATCTGTCACAACGTGGTTTAGAAACAGCCATGCGAGCAAATGGTGCAATTGGTGTAAGCCAGAAAGTGAAGATCGAAGCTTATGGTCAGAGTCTCGACTTGAATCGTGCAATTGCTCGTTTTAATGGACCTCTTGCAAACCCAACCTTAGATATTGATGCAAATAAACCTGTACAAGGAAGCATGGTTGGTGTGCGTGTTACGGGTACAGCGACCGTCCCTAATGTTCAAGTATACAATGATGCAGGTCTGTCTGAGCAAGAAGCACTCAATGCATTATTAACAGGACGTATTAATGAAGGTGGTAGTGGTTTAAGTAACACTGAAGGATTCAAATCTGATGTTAATAATACAATCGCTGCCGCTGGGATCAGCATGGGCTTAGGTGGAACTAGAGCTTTAACGAATCAAATTGGGCGAACTTTTGGCTTAAGTGGATTGGCATTAGATGCTCAGGGAACTGGCGATGATACCCAAGTGAGTTTAACGGGTTATATTACGCCAGACTTATTTATTCGCTATGGTATTGGTGTATTTACACCTGTCAATAAATTGACTTTGCGATATCAAATGAATCGTCGACTTTATTTGGAAGCAAGTCAGTCCCTAGAACGAGCTATCGACTTATTCTACAACTGGCGCTTCTAGATAAACATTATAAAACCTGCCTTGTTTAGATAAGGCAGGTTTTTTTATAGTACTTTTACAATATAAATGTGATATTATCATATA
>Ga0247720_100343_pt1 | contig 18679 bp, 14 predicted proteins | sample MSEWel2015_12_15_FD_189078 | JGI IMG/M metagenome (GOLD analysis project Ga0247720, IMG submission 189078) | Subsurface sediment microbial communities from gas well in West Virginia, United States - MSEEL Well Study Marcellus 3H_2015_12_15 | ecosystem: Environmental > Terrestrial > Deep...
ACCTTAATCTTATGATGTGAGGTATTAAATAATCTTTGTGAGGTTTTAGATAAGAACTGTGAGGTTTTAAATAATCTTTTGTAATACAATGCTTTATGGTGTTTTCTATTTTTTATGTGAGGTTTTAAATAGAAGTTGTGAGGTTTAATATTTATATTGTGAGGTTTTAAATAGAACTATTTTAAATTTATAAGTATTTGTAAAATGTAAATTAAATTTATATTGTGAGGTTTTAAATAGAAGTGTGTGAGGTTTTGAATAAGTGCTGTGGATAACTCTTAATGGTAATCTCTTTCAATACTTTCCCACAGACTTTGATGCTCTATCTATATTTTATATAAATAATTAACTAATAATAATACTTAATAGGTTCTGAAATTTTTCTTTTAGAAACATGATGTTAAATAGTATTGTGAGGTTTTAAATAGAAGTTGTGAGATATTGGATATATCTTGTGAGGTTTTAAATATCCTTTTAAAATACAATATCTTATTTGCTTTTTCCTTTTTTATGTGAGGTTTTAAATAGAACTGGTGAGATATTAGATCCATATTGTGAGGTTTTAAATAGAAAAATGACTTAACGCTAAGTAATTGTATTATCGTAATTTAATATATGTTGTGAGGTTTTAAATAGAGTTATGTGAGGTTTTAAATAAACTTGTGAATAAATGAAATAGTATATATATCTGTTGTAAGTTGTTGGATTTAAAGTTTTTTTATTTAAAAAATGATTAGAAGAATATCGAAAATTATGTTATATTTGTTGGAGTAGATTATATTCTATTATTAATAACGACTTAGTAATGAAATTATTATTGAGTTTCCTCCAACTTACTTAGGTGAGCTTTAGACATGACAACCATGACGGCAATTTTCCCTCACCATTGGGTGGTTGAGGAAAAAGACTGGAATCAAGTGGAAAAAAATCCTACTCAGCTTTCGCTATTAGATTTTCCTGAAAAAGAGTTGCCTTTTAATTTAAAGGACTCGAAGAACTGGAGTGAGCAAAATCCTAAGTTTCAAGAAAAGGTTATCTTGGAAAGTGGGCGTGATCATTTCATCATCGATTTTCGTATAGATCTTTCTGACCAAGAATTTTTCAATATGATCAACGATTACTTGTACTGTTTGGAAGCAAGAAGCACTGTCTTGGACTCTTTCGATTCTAGACTTGTACATACAGTTAATGCTTCTGAGATTTCAACCAGATTGGGTATCACAATATCTGATTTTGAGTTGAAGATGCAGAAATTAGCTACCTCCTCATTTTCTGTTGAACAATATCGCAAAGTCATTCACTCTAAGACGAGCAAGCGTGAGCTTAAATTTTTGAAGCTGTTTTCAACGAATCTAGTCAGCGAGTATGTAAGTTTCGCTGTCGGTACTGAAGTTTTTTATAGTTTTAATTACACACAGTACTTTGAGAAGTATTATCAAAAGGGCAGTTTGTATAGCAATATTATGAGCTTACCATTCGGAAAAGCCATCTAAAAGACTTCAATATGAAGTCTTTTTTTATATTGTGAGTAAAAGTCTATTTTTCTCACAATATAATTGTGTTATAAAGATAAAAATGATTTTTTCGGAATGGTAATGGAAACATTATTAGAATCAGGATCAGAGAGCTGTGCTCCTGATATGACAACTGATCTACAGGTATCAGAAGCAGCTGATCACCCTGATGTTTTTGGGTTTAAAACGGCCAGTGAATTTTCTTTACCAGTATCTCTTATTCATGTTACCCATCATTGCACGGTAGCAGAGCACAAGATTTGGTTATGTTTGCTAAGTCATGCTAGTGAAATTATCAAGCAGCAAAAATTGCAATTGAGTGCCGAGACAAATATAAATTTTAGAATACCTGTAGATGTAATTTTGTTCAAAACAGGATCTACAACGATAAGTCTAAAAACTTTATCTGCTTACCTTGAGCGACTGAAAGGTAATAATATCAAGATCGATCTATTGAATAAGCAGGGTTATCGTTCTATTACATCACACTTTAATTTTATCAATGACTTTTCCTTGATTTCTAATGATCAGACTCATTCTACAAATTTATTTTTTTCAGACATGGAGGATGAATCAGAGATTGAGGCCGATGAAGAAGTAGTCCGTACACTTAGAAATAATCTATCTAAAATTGAAGTGGTTTATTCATTACCATCTTTTTTTACTTCAATTATTCAGGATACGATTTCGGTTCAGAAGCTCACGCATCTCTTTTCTTGGACAAATATTTTGTCTTTAACTGCATCTGGGAAAAAAGCAGGAAAGAATGAAAGTTTACTTTATTGTCTACTGGAATCATTGGGTGATAAGACCGAACTTGATTTTGAGACTTTTAAAGCATACCTAGGCTATCTAGATCCTAAGCAAGCGAAACGTCCAGAAGATAGATATTTAATTCGTGATTCTATCAAGCCTGCTATCAGTAATTTTAATGAAAATGAATTAATGTCATATACAATTGAATATGACTTTATTCGTGGACGCTATAAAAAAATTGATAAGATAATACTAGAAAAAAAGTATAAAACTCTCACCAATGAGGTTGAGTCTAAACAATGGCATATCATTCTAAATGAAGATATACCAATTCAGGAAAAAAGAATCTTAATTAAGCAAATTTTGCCAAACTGTGAAGTTTTGAATAATACTGATTCAGATTTAAGGATTGTTATCGAAGCAGTTAAGGACTATATCAAATCTTTAAAGAAAAAAAATAAATTAACGAATTACATAGGCGTATGCCGAAAGGGATTTAATGACCAGTGGGGTTTATCTGGAAAGACGCAACAGACTACAATTGTAGGGGATGAACAAATTGCGAACGCTGCCAGATCTGGAGTAAGTACTGCACTTGGAAAAAATCCTTTGCCGTTACAAAGAGCCATTAATCCTTTAGAGAATATTGCTAAAAAGATTCAGTATATCTTAAGTCTATTAGCAATGAATGGTGGAAAAAAATTCCTTTTGGAAGCGGTTGAACAAGATGGATATGATAATCTTGTTTTAAAATATTCCGAAGCATTTACTAAGTTTAATAATAAACTATTATTTACAGCTGAACATACTGAGCAAGTTTTTAATTTGGTATTTAGCAATGAAGATGTAAAAGTAAATTTTAATAAATTTGATAAAGTAAATTTTAATTATGTCCTGTCTGCTTCTATTGCATTATTCGTCTATTCAACTGTCATTTCACAGGATATAAAATCGTATAGTGATGATAACTTCCGTCAACCAGATTCCATGAGAAAAATTATTGAGGACATAATCAATTACATTGATTCAAATTGCTAATTTCAACTATATTACTTACACATCAAAATAAGGGAAACTTTAATGACCAGTAAATTCGGTTTAGATAATTATTCAGAAGTAGAATTAGGTGAGCTGATCAAAGAGGCTGAAAAATTAAAAGCTTCAAAAGCGGTTCAAACAAAAATTAATGCTTATGACCAACTTTTAGAAATTGCTAAAGGTGTTGGATTGTCACTGGATGAATTGATCCAGTTTGGCCAAGAAAATTCTAAGAAAGAACCTAAGAAAGCTGTCGAACCAAAATATCGAAATAAAGCTAATCCTGCTGAGACTTGGACAGGGCGTGGTAAACAGCCGAAATGGTTAGTAAGTGAACTTGCAAACGGAAAAAACCTTTCTGATTTTCTGATTTAAATTTCACTCGCTTGATTGACCCTCAACTTCTTTCAAGCGAGACAAAATAGCCTAAGCAAATCTATTCGTCATTTTTGAAGTTTTGTTTCTCTGATTTCCTTTTTCTGTTGTCTGTATTTTTCCCTTTTTATCTTTGGCCATATTTCTGTCCGCTTATTTCCGATTATGGAATTAGTCTGTTAATGGTATGATCCATTGGCGGTAGAAATCCCGACAATGGAATTTAGGGTTGGGATGTACTGGAGGTATTTAATGAGTTGAGTCTTTATTTAGACCTGCAAAACTGCTTAGGCTATTTTGATTTGTCGATATATGTTATCTTTCACTGTTAGATAATTTTATCATATAAATTATTAGCTTACATAAATATTTTGTAGCTGACTTAACTCGATATAGTATAATTAGTGTGTTGTAGGGCTGTTGAAAGTGTGGACGTGCTCCAGATAAAGCTTCAGTGATTTATATATGAATATGTTTAAAAGGGTATAGGCGTGGACTACATTTCGATGCTGTATATGGATTGGTTCATTATCTTACTATTGGCGTATATGGCAGCAGGCCTAGCGACTTATATGGTGATTGGCTTTGTTCCAGTAGGTAGGCGTAAACGTTTAGCTTCAATATTGCCACCCATACGTTCAATGATATTCATTGTGCATTTTCCTTTTGGTAGAAGTTTTTAATGCAATTTAAAATTGCTGTCTATAATTCTGTACTCATGAGATTTTTCGTAACCAAGCAATCTTTCGACCGCACTGATCCACAAACTAATCCTAATTTTTTGAACCTCGTAAGAACCAAGTGGATCAAATTCAGGAACGATATAAGCTCTGCGCTTAACTGCCCTTTTAACAGCATTCAATACCAGATCTGCAACCTCCTCATTGTCACATTCAAGAATTGAAGTGTAGTCTGGATGGTCTTTCTTGGTTTTGATCAAAACACCATGCCAATTGACTGCAATACGAAACTTATAAATATGAGAAATATCTACCGTATACCCTAAATAAATTCGGCGTTTTTGAATTTCTTCAGTAGTAATATCAAGTTCTAGCTGATCGTTCAATTTCATAGAGCAGTTCTCATTGCGTCTTATGTTCATTGTACATATTAAATATAATATGTACAATGCACATATAATATTTAATTGTTAAAGATTTTTCAAAGAACATACAAATTAATCAAACCTAAAATGTACAAAGAACATATAATAAGTTTAGAATTTTTTTTGAGTAGATGGCACTTTTTACAGACTGAGTGTTTCATTTGAGAATGAATCTCTTTATGCTGTGTCATTTATTCCAATATGATAAATCTAATATTACTGATGGCTGCGCCACAGAGAGAGGGAAGATCGAATGGTATACCTTAAGAACAAACTTGTTCTCACTTTATCTTGCATGTTTTTATCAGGCTGCATGACAACAACAAATTTTCAGTTATCTGGCATACAGCGTAAGCAGTTTATGCTGATTCCCTCCAGTGAGTACTTCACACAGGCGAACCAGAATTATCAAAATTTGATGAATGGTTATAAAAGTAAGGGTGTACTGGATAGAAAACCAGATATGACCAAAAGAGTCCTCACTATTGCACAGCGCATTACTGCACAAGTTGAAACTATTAAACCTGCTACTAAAGACTGGACGTGGGAAATGCACGTCATTAACACCTCAACGGTGAATGCGTTCTGCACAGGGCAGGGCAAAATGGCAGTTTTTGAGGGCATGATTACTACGCTTAAACTTACCGATGATGAACTTGCTGCAATTATTGGTCATGAAATTGCACACGCCTTACTTGAACATGGACGTGAACGTGCTTCAACGGATCTGGTGACGAATCTGGCTCTAGGTCAAATTGGCGGTGATGCGCAAACCATAACCTATTACGTGTCGAAATTAGGCCTATCACTACCTTTTAGTCGTCATCAGGAAAGTGAGGCAGATCTTTTGGGTTTACAAATAGCAGCCAAAGCAGGTTATAACCCAAACGCAGCGATTAGTTTGTGGGCTAAAATGGGGGAATTACAAAAAGGATCTAATAACAAACTTTCAGGGCTTTTAAGTACACACCCTATACCTGCTGAACGTATGAAAGCACTTGCATTGGCTGCACCAAAATTCATGCCTTTTTATCTTGAACATAAATACAAATAGAAGTACAAGATTCAGCAACTCACAAATCATGTGGGTTGCCTTACTTTAAATAAAAACAATAAAGACAAATTTAAAACTTTGAAAATATCTCAAGTAGTTCTATTATGTACAAAGAACATAATAGAATGGCTGCTATGACACTAATCAATTTTAAGCTTCACCCTAGTTTTATTCATAGTGCGATCAAAGATCAAGCGAGTGGAATTGATAAAGCGATTGCAGAACTCGTTATGAACTCTCTTGATGCAGGTGCAACAAGAGTAGATATTCACGTCAATGAAATTGATGAAAAATATCATTTCACAATTAAAGACAACGGTAAAGGTTTTACCCAAGAAACAATTGAAAATTACTTTGCTTGGTTCGGTGCTCCTCATGATGAGGGTGATGCAATTTTTGGGAAATTTCGTCTCGGCAGAGGTCAAATTTTTAACTATGCTTCAACGGAATGGTTCAGCAATCAATTCGCCTTAAAAGTAGATATTGAAGAAGCTTTGAACCAAAAAAGCGATACTTTGGGTTTTGATTTTGATGAAGTCAAAACATCTAAAGTTAAAGGTTGTGAGATTAAAGGCATTATTTATGAAAAGTATGGTAGAGATAACTTCTCAATTCAATCTTTTAAAGAAAATCTAAAGGATATTATTGAATACATCGATTTGCCTGTCTATTTTAATGGTGAACTTTTAAATACACCCAAAAGAAAAATACGTTCTACCTTAAATAAAGGCGATATATTTTTTGAAGATGACCTTGCATATTATATTTTAAAAAGATCTGCCAATAGTTTTGAAATATATAATCTTGGCGTTCGAGTTCCTTATACATGGTATGAAGAAAGCCTATTAAAAGGTATCATTATCAGCAAAAAGCCGTTTATGCTTACAGCTTCCAGAAATGAAATTATAGTAGATCGCTGTCCAATATACAAACAAATTATTTCAAACATCACAAACTTACATGAAGAAAAATATTTAAATAAGTTTTTGTATAGAGAAGTTCAAAAAAATGAAAAAAAGAAGAAAGTTATAGATGAGAGTGCTGCTATTCATATTATTGAAAATATCATCAAAAATAAAACGGTTTATGACGCAAAAATTATTCTTGAAGCTTTCAGATCACCACTATTCGAAGATTACAAGAACCGAACTTTGTCTGCTGTTGACTTAGTAAGTACTAAAGCCATTATGCTTTTTAATGAAGACTATGATTATACAAAAGTTGAAAAAATTGAGAGCAAATTCGATGCTTTAATTGTAGATGAGAATAGTACATTAAGATCATTTTTGAATAATTTCTACTATTCCAATAGAACTGCATGGCAACAGGATTTTAATGCACAGGCAACATTTTTGTCACCTTTAGAACAGTTCTTGTTCATTATTAAAACCATGCTCAATCGCTTTAGTAATAAATTCTATAACGTACCTGAAGACATACATTACAACACGGCTATTGAATCACTGGTTGAAGATCGAAAGATCTTTGCTGATAACGAGCTAACCTCTGACGGAAAACAATACTTAAATTTCCTGAACCATATCAATGATCGCCTGTTTGAACTACATGGCCGTGTTTTCAATCAAGATAAGCGTGTAATTCATCTTGGTGAAGCTCCTGATGCAGAAGCTTGGACTAACCACAGTGGTTACATTGTTTTCAGTACCAATACTCAAAAATATTTTAAAGAAAAACAGTATTTAAGAATTTTATTGATCCTGATCCACGAATATTGTCACAAGGACTCATCAGAAAAAGCCCATGACATTGAATTTTATCAAGAGTTTCACGATTTCATAATTGGAAAGGATCTGAATTCTGTTTTAGAAGACTATATTTCCGCATCACTGGCCATAACGAATAAGGAACAGATCTGCCTAGAACTTCCAAAACAAGAAGATGCTAAAAAGGAAGATTTAATTGTCCAAAGACTAACAGGCCTCATCAATTCACCTACCCATAAGAATACATTAATGCTTGATGCACTTATAAAAGACATGAATCTTAACTTCTATGCAGCAAATAATAAGACCCTTTTTGGTGTTAAATACAATACATTTAGAGGATGGGTAACAGATCCAAGTAGTTCCCGACATCGTAACCCTAGAACAGCTGTATGGAATAATTTTATATATAGTTTGATTGCTCATCGATTAGGATTCAAAGATACTAATGCGTTCCTAAAATTGAGTATGCAGCTTCCAAATGAGTATGGTCGGTCAGAGGGAAATTAATCAATGCTTAATTTTATCTATGATGCTTACCAGTACCGTAAGTTTTATTCAAGAAACAACTTACAGCGTAATCGAACTAGCTTTTTAAAGCTGACACATATTCTTAAAAATGAAAAGTTTATAGATTATTTCGAGATGCTTAATTTGCATTTGCTAAGAGATTTAGATTCTAAGGAATATCAAAATAATAAACTTGTCACTCATAATCGAAGTATGGAATCTAATCGTTCTAAGCTATTTTCCACACTAAATAGTCTAATCGATAGACATGACAGTGATTACACATTAAATCTAGCAGATGTTAAATTTATTAAAGCTTCCCGTGATGCAGTCTTCTATAATTTATTTGATAATATTTATGACTGGTGGGAATATACTTTAACAAAAGGCAACCGCTGCTTAAGTCCAGAGGAAATAAAAGAGATACTAGATTTTAAAATTGAAAAGATTGATAAGATTATTCATAGTGAAGATTTTAAAAGCAACCATTGCAATTTCACCAAATTTTCTTGGCATAAAGGTATTGCTGCTGAAAATGGAGGTGGTTCACATCGATTAGCTTATGTAATTAAACTTTTTCAGTTTTTTAATATTAGTGCTCCTTACAAAACAAATTTAATAACCTATTCTTTAAATAGAGATACTTTGGAAAGCTTGTTTTCAGAGTTCTCAATTTATATTTGTTTTGACTTTCTTGTTAATAGTTTCCATACATTGCTAAGAAAGGGAAATAATGATGATATTGAATATTACAGTTTTACATATTCACCATCATTCAAGAACAATGGAAAGCCAGATATAGTTTTTTTTATCATTAAGAATAACTATCAGTCAAAAGTATTTCGATACTTTTTGAACAAACACCTTAATTCTCAAGATGAGTTAAGGGGAATCCTGCATGACTTGATCCTGTAAGATAATGCCACTTTGAGGATGGATTAGAGATAGCATCAAAGTCTTTTATTTCAATAATATATTTGATTTTTGGTTGTAAAACACAATATTCTTCAGCTGAATGGCCAATGTAACTTTATGCCACTTAAGCAATGGCTCAGTTTCCACGAAAGGTTTTAAATAATGGCAAACTTACCTAACTCTTACGCTCTACCTCTAAAAATTGTTTCTACACGCCTCAACCACATGAAAACAGAATTAACTGGTGTAATGAAAAAGATTGAGCAAAGAGCAATATACAATCAGAAAATGAGAAAAGACCATTCCGATGATATTCAGTTATTGCTGACATGGGACGATTGGATCTACGCAGCACTTGATTGCAACCATGAGCTTAAGCAGGCCAGAATCGCAAAAGAGAACGAAATAGCAAGGCAGACAAGTGTTATTGAAAAAATGCTCAACAATTATAATAACAATCTGCCTTTTGGTAAGGGAATTGATAAAGGCAAATCTGCAAATGTATCTGTATATGAGCAGGCTTTACAGAATATTAAAGGTGTTAAAGGCTCTAAACCTGCATGGGCAAGCAATCTCAAAGTCGGTGATCACATCCCTAAAGAACTGCTCGATGAGCTGCCAGTAACCACAGGAGAATTGGTAACACTTGGGAACTGGATGCTGACCAAAAATATTTATCGTTTTGAAGATATTGTGATTAATGAAATTCTGAAAACGGGTTTTGATGGAGTCATACCGAATTATATTATCAATCTTCCCGATCTATGTATTTATATCCAAACTGACAATGCCAAGCTTATGTTTGAAGATAATCGGGTGATGGGAGTACTTTTCTGCGTTACTGAGCTTTGTGGACAGCGAGTTTTGGTTTCTACCATGTATTTAGATACTGGTATGCCTCGAACTATCGTAATCACGTTAAATGAAGATCTGGATATTGAATCAAGTCTAGGTGATTTTGTTGATGAGTTTCAGCAAGACTATGATCCTGAAACCATGCAGGATGATTTAAACGTGAGAATTGAGATCCAAAAAAAATTAATCAACCTTGTACTCTGGTTTAGCCAACAAAAACCTGAAATTTCACCTCCGATCCCAGAGGGCACTAAACCTGTTCAATTCACTCATGTAAAGAAAGAGAAACGTCTTTTTGAAGCATCTAAGTATAAAACTTATATGATTGGTACGGAAACGGCCAAAGAGTTCACTAAAATTTATCAGGAACTAGAGGCAGCAAAAAACCAAGCCAAAGGTACAGGAAAAAGAACACCTCATTTAAGACGTTCTCACTGGCACTTGTACTGGTATGGAAAGAAAGGGAAAAATGAACGTTATGACTTTAAACTGTTACCCATCACTATGGTAGGTGGCATCACTAAAAGTTAATTTTATATTCCTTTTTAAGGGGGTGCAGCCATGTTACGACATTTAATAGTTTAAATAGAAAAATATTGTATTTTTATTGACAAATTTTATTTGTCCTATTTTTACACGTATCTCGGCTGTACCCGTACCTGTGTGTCGTAATTTTAGAGGGCTATTTGCATTATGTGGTTGAAATTAGTTCTTCATCCAAATCTTCATCACCGCCATACAATTCAACTAAGGTTGGAATATAAGCGCCATATTCCAACTTAGTATTCTCTTGCTTGGTTGGAAATGCAATTAAACCCTCATAACCTTTGGTTGATTTTAATGAAGATGATGGAGTCTTTAAAGTTGTAATAGATCGAGCCACTTTGTTATATAACATTTTTGCTCGAAGCACCTCAAAGGTATATCCTCGTCCCATTTGGTTCGCGACTCTTGTAATACCATTATGCCCCTCAGTATAAGCATTGGTCATTCTGATTGGTGCGTCCCAATAGGTGAATATATCTTCAGAGTTATTATTCACCGTTTTAGCAACTTCACGGAAAGACTTTAAATGCTTGGGAATACCGTTTTCCCAATCATGAAATCTTTGAATCGCATCTTCTTTGGTCTTTGCTTCATAAATATTATAAAACTGCTCTTTTAGATCATACGCTTCTTTAAATTCAGGATGAAGCTTTTCAAGTTGCCCTAAGACTTCTAATTGTTCTTCGGTGAAAGAATTTGGGCGTTTTAGCAATAACCATTGTAAATGCTTTTTCATATTCAGTCGGTTATCACGGTTCATATTGTTTTGCAAATTGCTACGCTCAATTTCTAATGCGTGGCTTGCTATTCCAAGTACATGAAATTTATCAATGACTAACTTGGCTTTGGGTAGATACAGACGAAAAGACTTTTTAAAAGGTCGCCCCATATCACTACAAACCCATTCCACCTTATCGGCATCAGGCAATTTAGCAAAATATGGCATTAGGGTATCGTGCGTCCTTTCAGGCAGCATGTCATACAAGCTGCTCATAGCAAGATTCGTAATGACGTAACGATATGAACCCATCAGCATGAGTTTATCAACCCCCATAATCGTTGGAGTTTCAAACTTTACATCACGTTCTAATTCATCTACGAAATCCAGTGTAATATTTTTAATGGTATTTACCACCACACCCGTTTCTTCAGCAAGCTGTGTAAACGTTTTATCTAAGCAATGTTTGCGTACTTGTTGAATCAGCCGATGAGTCGCTCTGCGCTTTTCATCCAAAAAGCTGAGTTGAGGCGTGATCATGCTTTTGCATTCAGAACAGCGATAGCGTGTCCGTACTACTTCAATTTTGACGGGCTGCATCTGCAAAGGGGTATCAGCAAAATGATTGATACGCTGACCGTGCTTATATAAGCGTCCACCGCATTCAGAGCATGTTTCCAAATGCTCACCACTTGGCTGTACGGTAATCATAATACAGCCATCTTCATTACGGTAATCTATCGGCTGTACACCTTCCAGTTGCAGAATATCAATCATTCCAATACTCCGTTATGTTAGACGATGCACATCAATCGTTTCACCCTCTTTTAGCAGCTTATACAGCACCTTGATCACATTCTGCATCGCTTGTGCATCGGTCTTGAGCAACAATGCTGATAAGTCTTGATGTGAGGTTAAAGCTTGAATAATTGCGCCTTTCGTTGCCGATGGCAAATTACCTTGCAAGGCTGTGGATTCAGGATTATTTTCAATCTGAGCCATCACCACATCGTTATTTCGTAGAATGGTTACTAAATGATTGATGTACACCACCTGTTCTTCACGGGTAGAAATATCCCCAAAGGTCTGTGCAATCAGCTCGATCACTTCTTTGAGATAAGTCATTTTGTTTGGCTGCAAGTCACCGTTCGCTGTGCCTTGGATGGGGGCTAATGGTTGAGGTTCATCCGCTTCGGGATGATCGGTATCATCGGTTTTAAGTTTCTTTTTAAAGATGCCAAAGCCAGTCAGTACCAAGCCTGAAATATCAATTTCTTTAGCAGACATACCATTTAATCGTTTGGATAAGAGCTTGGTAAATGCCGAGAAGTTTTCAAGTTCAGGATCGCCAAAGTCAATAAGCTGCGCTACATAGGAATAAATACGACTAAACTTATCCAAATTGCCCTTAAAGCGCATCAAGGTTTGTAATTCTACGTCTAACCGCTTGCGCTCAAATTCTGCTTTTTCTGCGCCTTCATCATTGCCATCTGCTTTGGCTTGATCAAATGCAGTTTCCTGTAGCTCAATCGCCTGTTTGAGCATTTTCAGTTTTTGGTTAAACAGACGGGCGACACGATCGGTTGCTTTAAACAGGTCGGGATGTGTGGTTTCTTTGAAATCATGATTACTAATATCGCGGATAGTTTTAAAACGAGCTGCTTTAAACTCCTCCAAATCATCTTCGGTAATCAGATCAAGTTCTTCAATATTGTCTTTGATGGTATAAACCACATTCGGGTCTTGTACATCCACCATTTTTGCCCCGTTGTCGTACTTTTTGAAGCACTTTAAAATCCATTCAGGGTCATTTACAAAGTCAATGACAAAGGTTTGATCTTTGCCTGTGGTGGTACGGTTTAAGCGTGACAAGGTTTGTACCACTTCAACCTCATTGGCTATCACTTTATCAAGATACATTGCACAGAGTTTAGGTTGATCAAAACCAGTTTGGAATTTATTCGCCACTACCATTAGGCGATATTCAGGGCGGTCAAATGCGATGCGTAAATCAGAATTAGGTGCATCGGCATTCATATTGGCTTCGGTAAATTCAGCATCTTCACCAACTTGAAATAGTGCCCCGTTTTCGCTATCACCATCTGCTTCATGGCTAATCTGTTTGCCCGTGAGCTTACCCGAAAATGCCACCAAGACACGGTAGGCACTGTATTCAGGGTTATCTTCAATATATTTTTCCAAGGCAATTTTATATCGTGCTGCCGCAGGGCGTGAACTGGTCACGATCATGGCTTTGGCTTGACCATTAAGCAAATTGGCTACGTTATGGTGGAAATGCTGAATAATAAACTGCACCTTTTGCGTGACATTGGTCGCGTGTAAAGCCATCCAACGGGCTAAGGCTTTCTTGGCTGCTTTAGAATTGACTCGTTTATCATCATCAACTGCATCACCACCGAGCTTAAAAGCTGTCTTGTACGGCACATAGCCTTGCAATACATCTAAAATAAAGCCTTCGTCAATGGCTTGGCGTTGCGGGTACAGGTGAAACGATTCAGGTAAATTGTCATCGCTTGCAGGCTCACCATTTTTAGTGCGCCCAAACAGCATTTTAGTCGAGTGTTTTGGGGTTGCAGTAAAGGCAAAATGGCTGATATTTTTAGACTGTACACGGGCTTTTTGAATCTGCTCCAGTAATTCCTCAACAGTCAGGCTTGCCATCGCTTCACCCGACTGCAATGCCAATGTCGCTTGTAGTTTAGATGCCGTTGAGCCTGTTTGCGAGGTATGTGCTTCATCAATCACGATACCGTAGTTACGGTCGCTTAAACTAGTATTGGTCAGAATCGCTTCCATCACATGCGGGAAAGTCTGAATGGTCACAATAATGATCTGTTTATTGGACAACAGTGCATCTTCAAGCTGTTTGCTTTTCGATTTGCCTGCATGTTCTTTGTCATCACGGTTAATTGCAGCAATTAAGCCTTTCTGATGGTCTAATTGTTGAATGGCTTCCTGTAACTGGTCATCCAGTACAGTTCGGTCTGTCACCACAATGACGGAGTTATAAAACGGTGTACCGTCATTGTGACGCAAACGCACCAGTGAATGACACACCCAAGAGATTGTCGATGTTTTGCCTGAGCCTGCACTATGTTCACATAGATAATTCAGTCCTACGCCTTTTTCTTGCACATCGGCAATGATTTTATTCACCGCATCAAACTGGTGGTAACGCGGGAAGATCAGACGTTCCTGTACAGTCCAGTTGCCATATAGATCGACTTTGTTTTTCTTTTCCACGTAGACAAAGTTATGGAATATTTTCAGCCAATTATCACGTTGGCAGACATAATCCCAAAAGTAAGCTACTGGATAATCCTCACCTTTGGCTGCATCCGCAGGGGGATTGCCTGCATGTCCCTCGTTACCTTTGTTAAACGGCAAGAAATAGGTGCTTTCACCATCTAAAGCCGTGGTCATGGCAATTTCAGATTCAGACAAGGCAAAATGCACAATTGCACCACGCTTAGGTGTCAGCAATGGCTCTTTACGTCTTGTTTTAGGGTCTATCGGCTTGCGGTCATTTTTATACTGTTCAATGGCATCTTCTAAAGACTGGTTAAACTCGGTCTTAATTTCTACCGTTGCCATTGGCAAGCCGTTAATAAAGAACACAAGGTCCAAAATGCCTGCATCTTTAGAAGGATGATATTTGAGTTGTGGAACAACACGCAGAATATTGGCGTTATAGCGGTCAATGACAGCTTGATTGCGTCCATCTTCGGGTGCGCTTTCACTGAGGTCGATTGTGCCTGCGCCCGCCATACTAAAGCCATTGCGGAAGATATGAATCGTGCCTTTCTTATTCAGTTCATCATCCAAACGGTCAATGATGCGTTTTTCGGTATTATTGCCATTCAAGGCTTGCAGTTTTTCCCACTTTTCAGGCTGTGTGGCTTGAATCCATGTAATTAAATCTTCGGGATACAGTGCATATTCGGTATGGTAGTTTTTACTTTGCCCAACCACCCAACCTTGCGCTTGCAGTTTTTGCACAATATAGGCTTCTAAGTGACTTTCATAATGGGCTTTGTCTGCCAATATATTCATGTGATTTCCCTTATTCTTCATTTTGTTGTAATGCGTGTTGCCAAAATGGGGCTTGATGCCATAACTCAGGCATTCCCATATTGGCTTTAGATAGTGTTTGCTAAAAAATTCATGCGCCAAACTCCCTTACGTCAATTTTGCCTGTGACCGCATGAGAAATAATCGACTTACGCTGTTCTTCTAAAAGTTCGATTAACTTTTCTTGCTTGGCAATAAGGTTGTCAATTCGGGCAGTTTCGATGTCGAGAAATGAAACAATGCGTTTTTGTTCATCTTTATTTGGTAAAACAACAGGCATTTTATTTAATTCGTCCATCTTTAAAGATTGACGCATACCTTCGCCCATCGAATAAAATACTTTTTGTAAGTCGTAAGCGCGAAACAAATAATTATAAAAATCTGCATTCTGTTTGGTTTTGACGGCAATATATGCAGACGTAATAATTCCGTGATACTTTGAGATAGCACTTCTTAAACTACGTTTATCATTTTGCAAATCCGTAAAGCGGAAAACAATATTATTTGGTTCAATAATTTGATAAGTTTCAAAGGATTCAGGCAATAAACCTTTATTGTCATCAATATTCTTTTCTTTAATATTTCCATAACTTAAAGACAAAACATTAGTTTCTTTTAAGCCAATATTTTTCTTTTTGTTTTCATCAAAAAGATAACCAAACCTTTTTAAATTCCAATGCTCAGGTACATCACCTAACCATTCCACACCACTATCTTTCATCGGTGCATTAGGATTTAAACCTTTAGTGACAGCATGAGAAATAATCGACTTACGCTGTTCTTCTAAAAGCTCAATTAACTTTTCTTGTTTGGCGATGAGGTTGTCAATTCGGGCAGTTTCGGTGTCGAGAAATGAAACGATTTGGGTTTGTTCAACAATAGAAATTTTCGGACAAGGTATATTTGATAATACAGCTAAATTTAAGCCATCCCGATTATCCCCACCCGTTAAATTCCTAATATTTTGGTAATTTGAGTCAAGCCAATAATATAAGAATTTATAATGATAATTTTTTGGAACTATAGCTGCCATTGATTGATTGCAAGTGGTTTCAATTGACGTATATGCAACCATCCCTTTTGTTTTTCCTTGTCCCGCTAAAGCCATAACTAGACTGTTTACAGGGATATATTTAGCACTACTATTTTTAAGCCCCAATTCTGTTATATATTCGGATGGCTCTTTAATTATAACCTGATTCACTGCACCTGAATTTATCCAAGGTATTTCTCCCTTTACCCAATAATCTAAACGATTTCTATCAGGAGTCCCGCCTGCATATATTTTTGAAATAAATTTTAAATTACAACTATCCCAATGCTCAGGTACATCACCTAACCATTCCACACCACTTGGTTTATAACTTGGGTATTGCTTAAACTGCATCTTTAAACCTCCCCAAGCAATTGCGCAACTTCGGCAGACAGCTCTTTAATCTCAGCCATAATCTCATTCGGATGGCGTGGCTGCTCAAACACATAAAAATAACGGTTAAAGTTAATTTCATAACCCACCACACCCACTTGACCGTCTTTGCTATCGGTGTAAGTGGTATCAACTATCGCATCAGGCGCATGAGGAAGTACCTCTTTCGCCATATATGTAGCAATATCTTGATTAAGCGGAATGTTCTCGTAATCGGTAAGTTCACTGTCCATTTGCACTTCACCATTAATTTCAACGGCTTCGGCATCAGGATTTTGCACCCCAAACGCAGCGATCAAGGCATTTTTTAAACCTTTGCTGATTTTGCTGAGTGGTAGGTTTTTCAAAAATGATGCTTCAAACCAAGCATAATCTTTCGATTCGCCGAACTGCTGTTCAATATAAGCCGATACCGCATTTTGGTCGCTGTCTGATAACTTGCCAAACTCTTTCGATGCTTTAAACGATTCCAGTTTTTCCGCATCAAATTGAAGATCAATACGCAAAGGACGCAACACTTTCACTCTGCGATAGCCAAAATCGGTATAGTCAAAAATTTTGCTGACTGAGCTTTGTTCAAAGTCGGCGTAAATACGGCTAATTTCATCAATGGCATCTTGGTCAATAAACTTACGCTTATTACCTTCGTTTTTACGCATAGATGAACCCATGCCTGTAGCATCAATGAGCTGTACTTTGCCTTTGCGCTGTTCAGGTTTACGGTTTGAGATTAACCAAATATATGTACCAATACCTGTACGGAAGAAAATATCAGTCGGTAATGCCACAATTGCTTCGAGATAATCATTTTCTAAAATGAAGCGTCTAATCTCCGACTCGCCTGAGCCTGCACCACCGTTAAAGAGTGGCGAACCTGAAAGCACAATCGCACCACGACCACCACCATTTTCAGGCAGTTCTAGTTTGGAAATCAGATTTTGTAAAAAAAGCATTGAGCCGTCACTGGCTTTAGGCAAGCCCGCACCAAAACGCCCATTTAAGCCTTTTTCTTTATGCTCTAATTGAACCGCACTGGCATCTTTCGCCCATGACATACCGAAAGGCGGGTTAGAACATTGATAATGGAAACGCTGCCCTGCAAATAAGTCATTACTGAGGGTACTACCCAATTTAATATTTTGTGATAAATCACGGCTTGGATCAGACTCCAGTTTTTTGAGCAACATTGAACCCAATGCGACCGCATGAGTTTCAGGCTGTAATTCTTGTCCGTGGGGTACAAGTACAGGAGCAACTTTATAGCGGTCCTTAAAACCGTCTACATAGTTCATCATGTCAGTTAAAAAGCCCGATGTACCGCACGTTTGATCATAAATGGTACGGATTAAACCATTCTTTTGTTCAAATAGTTCATTATCAGGCTCAAGCAATAAAGTCGCTGCCAAATGCACAATATCACGCGGAGTCATAAAGTCCTCAGACCCCGTACCGACTTCTGCACCAAATCTTGCAATTAAATGTTCATAGACATTACTCATGGTACGGTCAGGCACAACATTCGGATGTAAGTCGATGGCAGCGAAATTATTGCAAATACGCAGTAATAGATTGGCTTTGGCTAATTTATTAATTGTTGTATTGAAATCAAATTGTTCAAAGATCACACGCACGTTTTCAGAGAAATTGGCGATGTAATCTTCAAGATTAGCTTTGGTTTTTGTACCGCCTAAATTGGAAAGGTTATAAGTCGATTTGTTATAGAACGGATTGCCGCTTACGTTAGTAAGAATATCGTCAAGCGCCATCCCTTGATCTTTAAATTGCTCATAAGTATTGAGGACAGCATCTTTCGTTGGCTCAAGTACACATTCCAAACGTCTTAATACCGTAAAGGGCAAAATGATTTTACCGAACTCTGTATGCGGAAAATCCCCCCAAAGATCATTCGCATTGTTCCAAATAAAACTTGCCAGTGTCGATTCGGTATTGTTTGGTGCAGAAGCCATTTTGTTTTTCAACCTTATTTTGCAATAGTTAAATATTATGCAATAAACGTAAATTTTTCAACCTTGAAATGCAATATTTAAAAA